>Ga0209806_1000006_pt1 | contig 126301 bp, 125 predicted proteins | sample GraSoiAngelo_152_FD_186166 | JGI IMG/M metagenome (GOLD analysis project Ga0209806, IMG submission 186166) | Grasslands soil microbial communities from the Angelo Coastal Reserve, California, USA - 14_1009_12_30cm (SPAdes) (version 2) | ecosystem: Environmental > Terrestrial > Soil >... | reverse complement strand
TGTACATCACGCGGCGGTTGAGCGGCCAGCTCCATGACCAGTTGGGATAGAAACCCATACCGGTCGGATCGTTCGTGTGCGGGTCCTGTATGCCCTGACGTCGCTTCATCAGGTTCCCGGTGTCTAGATAGCTGCCGGTGTAGATCCAGTCACCAGTGGTGGTGGTGCCGTCGTCTTTCAGGTTGGCGAAAGTGGTCATCTGCTTGCCAGTGCTGAGGTCCTTGCCGTTGATCTCTTTGGCGATCTCGTCCAGGTCGGGCTTCAGCGGGTCCTTGTAGTCGAAGGTCAGGCTCATGATGGGGTCGGGGAACTTGCCGCCCTGGGTCTTGTAGAGGGTCTTCACGCGCTGGAAGAGATCTGCCAGGATCCAGTGGTCGTGCCGCGCCTGGCCCTGGGGCGGCAGGACCTGGTCCTTCCATTGCGACCAGCGCCCGCTGTTGACGAACGAACCTTCCTTCTCGATCCAGTGGGTGGCCGGAAGCATGAAAACCTCTGTCTGCACCTGGCTCGCGTCGACGCCGGGCGCATGCCAGAACTCAGAGCTTGTGGTCGGAAGCGCGTCCATGATGACAAGCCATTTCAGCTTGGCCAACGCCTGCCGAACCTGGTTGCTGTCCGGGCCGATGCTGGCTGCGGTCATGCCCGACAGCATCAGCCCCTCCATCTTGCCCTTGAGGGCCTGGTCGTAGATCGTCATCCACGACGCGTTGCCGGCAGGCTTGGGGACGAAGTTGAACGCGAACTCGTTGTCCTTCTTCGCCGCGTCGCCGTACCAGGCCTTGAGCGTGCTGACCATGAACTTGCTGTAGTTAGTGCCGAAGAAGTTCCATGAGTTCTTGTCCGACTTCTTCGGAGCGCTCTGCGCGACGTAATCGGCGATCGTCTTCTGTCCTGGTGCCGGGATCTTGAGGTAGCCCGGAAGGATCTCCCACGAGATCGCATGGTCTGTGTTGCCCTGGATGTTGGCGTGGCCACGCTCGGCATTCATCCCGCCGCCTGGGCGACCCATGTTGCCAAGCAGAAGCTGCAGCACGGCGCCCGAGCGGATGAGCTGACCGCCGGTCGTGTGGTGCGTCAGGCCGACCGCGTAGACGATGGTCATCACCTTGTCGGGCTTGCCCATCTGGCCAACCATGTCGGCGACCTTGTTGAAGTCGGCAACCGGGATCCCCGTGATGCTCGAGACCATCTCTGGCGTGTAGCGCGCGTAGTGCGCCTTCATCAGCTGGAAGACGGAGCGTGGATTCTGGAGGGTCATGTCTCGATTGGCAAAAGTCGTCGCGGGGTCGGTGTCGTAGCTCCAGGAGGCGATGTTGTAGCTCCGCGCCGAGGCGCTGTAGCCCGAGAAGAGACCGTCGGTGAACGCGTAGCCGTCCTTGACGAGGAACGATGCGTTCGTGTAGTTGCGCACGTACTCGTCGTGGAACAGGTTGTTCTGCAGGACGTGATTGATCAGTCCGCCGAAGTACGCGACGTCACTTCCGGTCCGGATGCGCAAGTACATGTCGGCGACCGCCGACGTCCGGGTGAACCGGGGATCGGCGTGGATGATCTTGGCGCCGCGGTCGAGCTTCGCCCGCATGAACCACTGGAAGCCGACCGGGTGCGCCTCAGCCGGGTTGGCGCCGTTGATCAGGATGAGGTCGGCGTTCTTGATGTCGCGCCAGTGGTTCGTCATGGCTCCCCTCCCGAACGTGGCGGCCAAACTGACCACCGTGGGGCCGTGTCAAACCCTGGCCTGCTGCTCTAGATGAACCAGTCCCAGGCTTCGCATCAGCTTGGTGGCGAAGTAGCCCTCCTCCGAGCTGAACGCCGCGCCTCCCGCGAAGGCGATGCCTTCGGTGCGGTTGACCGTGTTGCCGTTGCCGTCCGTGGTTACGAAGGTGGCGTCGCGAGACGACTTCACGTTCTGAGCGATCTTGTCGAGCACGAAGTCCCATGAAACGCTCTTCCACCCGGTCGCACCGGGGGCCCTGTACTGCGGCGACTCGACCCGCCGCGGGGAAACCGCCAGCTGCATCGCCGTCGCGCCCTTGGGGCAGAGGCGGCCCTCGTTGACCGGGCTGTCAGGGTCGCCTTCGATCTGCAGCAGCTGGACTGAGCCGTCACTTTTCTGCCGCGTGTAGGCGACCAAGGAGCAGCCGACCGCGCAGTACGGACAGACCGAGTGGAGCTCCTTCGCACCGGCGATCCTCAGCTGTTGCTTCACCTTGGTCGACTCGGCCAAAGCGACGTCGAAACCCAGGCCCGCCGCAGCAAGCGCACTAGCGCCTGCGGCGCCAACCTTCAGAAAGTCCCGACGTGTGACTGTCGGCAAACTCATCCCCGAGCGACTCGAAGCTAGCTTAGGCCCTTCAGGCTGTCAAGTTTTCAGCCCGTTGACATCAGCAGGTCACTGCGGTCTTCTGGCTCAGGATTGCGCAGAAGATCGATCAACCGCGGATCCCAGGCGACTGTGACGCCGGTGACGCCGGCGGCCTCCTGCTCGCGCATGACGGAGGCCCACGAATCGCGGTCGGCCGGCATGGCAATTGTCACCCAGGCTTCGTCCGCCGGAAGTTCGAGCACCGTTCGACCGCGGCTCAACCGCTCCAGGATTGCGGCCGATTTGGGGTCGGCCAGCCGCAGCTTGACCCGGCTCGTGACCGCCGCGATCGCGCCCATCAGAACCCGTTGCTCCTCGCCGTCCCCGTCCAGCCCAACCATTTCCACTCCCGCCGCTTCCAGCGCCCGCACGTCCGCCAGGAACTCGCCGGTATCGCCGATCTCGGCCGGCATCATCACCGCGACCTTGACCACGCTGTAAATCTAGCGCGTGCTCCTGACTCTGCCGAGGTTCTGGATCGATTCGCGGAACGACTTCGCAAATCCCGCCACGCCCTCGTCCTCCAGCTCCTGGGTGATCGCGGCCAGGTCGATTCCGTTCATGGCCAGCTGGTCGAGCAAGCGCCGTGCGCCATCGACCTCTCTGTGGAGGCTGAGCGCCGCGCGCCCGTGCTCGGCAAAGGCCTCCAGCGTCGAGGGGGGCATGGTGTTCACGGTCGCCGGCCCGATCAATTCCTCGACGTACATCGTGTCGCGGTAGCGCGGATTTTTGGTCGAGGTGCTGGCCCACAGGCAGCGCTGGACCGACGCGCCCGCCTCCCTCAACCGGTCCCACCGGGGGCCGGAGTGGAGCTGGCCGAACATCTCATAGGCCAACTTGGAGTTTGCGATTGCGGCGCGACCGAGCAGACCGTCCAGCTCGCGCCTCCGCGCCTGATCCGCCCCCTGCATCTTCTTCGTCAGCTGCTCGTCGACCTTGGTGTCCACCCGGCTGACGAAAAAGCTCGCCACGCTGTGGACGCGACCGAGATCGCCGCCCTTTCGCGAGAACTCCTCCAGGCCGGCGAGATAAGCCTCGACCACCTTGACGTAGCGCTCAACCGCAAAGATCAACGTGACGTTGATGTTCGCGCCCTCCGCGATCATCGCCTGAATCGCAGGCAAGCCTGCCGGCGTCGCCGGGATTTTGACCATCACGTTCGGCCGCGCGCATCGGCGCTGCAGGTCGCGAGCCGCCGCGATCGTGCGGTCGGTGTCCCCGGCGATCTCCGGCGACACCTCGATGCTCACAAAGCCATCGCCGCCACGCTCCATGTCGAACACCGGACGAAAGACGTCAGCCGCAGCCTGTACGTCCTCGATGAGCAGGTCCCAGACCATCGATTCGGGATCCTGGCCGCGGTCGAGCCGCGTGGCCGCGTCATCGGCATAAGCGTCCGAAGTCTCAAGCGCCTTGGCGAAGATGGTCGGGTTGGCTGTGACGCCGCTGACGCCGGCGTCGCGGTAGCGGGCGAGCTGCCCAGATCGGATCATGCCGCGGTCGATCTGGTCGAGCCAGACGCTCTGGCCCAATCGCTTCAGCTCGGCGATCGGATTGTTTTTTTCCATGGTCTCCCCCTAACCATGAAACGTCGCCAGGCCCCCCTTTACTCCCGCATACTCGGGCGATGACCGATCGCGAAGCGACCAATGCGATTCAAGATCTCATGCCACTAGCGGCGACGCTGGGCATCCGCGCCGACGCCTACGGTTCGGAGGTGGTTGTGATGTCGATGGACTGGTCGCCGTCTCTCTGCACCGCGAACGGAATCCTGCACGGCGGAGCGATCATGGCGCTCGCGGATTCGGCGGGAGGTGCGTGCGCGATGCTCAACCTGCCGGCAGACGCCTCCGGCACCTCCACGATCGAGTCCAAGACCAACTTCCTGGGCGCTGTGCGCAGTGGAGTGGTGACGGCGACGTCGACGCCGCTGCACCGCGGCGGCACGACCATCGTCGTGGAGACCACCGTGCGCGACTCGAGCGGCAAGCTCGTGGCTAAGGTGACGCAGACGCAGCTGGTGCTGCGTTAGCGCTGTTCGGCGGCCACCACTTTGGCGCGCAGCTCGTGCTTTAACTCAGACGAATCGAGCGATGCACTGAGGTGGCCGGCGACCACCTTCTTCAGCCGTTCCGGGAGCATGCGCTCAAAAGTTGCCCGCGCCTCGTCGGGGCCGGCCACGTACATCTGCATGTACGCGCCGGTGCTCATCTCGCGCTCCACGGTCTTGACCGCGCTCTCGAGGTTGGCCTTCGCCTTGTTCTCCGCCTTGCGCTGATTGCTCGCCGCCGACGTGCCCCCGGCACGAGAGTGGCGAACCTCGGCGCCGTTCATGTTCTGCAGCGGAATGATCTCGTCGAGGATGGCGCCGAAAGTCTTCGCGTGCTCTTTGTCGACCACCGCGATCAGTGCGGGCGGGTAGTGCTCGAGCTGCCGCAGCATCGGCGCCAGCAGCAGCTCACCGACCTCGAGCCTCTCGTCGGTCACGTCGCGCAGCTTGATCAGCTCGAGCACACCGTGCGGCTCGTCGGCGAAACCGGCGAACGCGGGACAACCCGCGGGCCGCACCACGGCGACGTGATGGCGCAGGCGGCGCAGCTCGTACTCCATCAGCTCCTGATCTTTGGCGCTGAGCCGGTTGATGTAGCGATGCATCAGGTCTCGGAACTCGATGTCATAAAAGCGAGCGTCGTAACCCTCTGCTCGTGCGGGCAGGTAGATGCTCACTGCGCGGTTTGACGCCCGACGCAATCGCGGTGCCAGGACGAAAAGGGCTATGCGCGGGCTGTAGTTCGTCATCTCACAATCTTGACGGCTCGCCGGTACAGTGAAAAGGAGCGTGTTCGAAGACGAGACCCCGATCGCCTGGACCGCGATGCCACGCCATGCGCCGGTGGTGGGCGCTGACGGCTCCGAGATCGGCACCGCGGAATCGGTCCTGGGGGACCAGAACGAGGACATCTTTCACGGCCTCGTCGTGCGGCGGCACGACGGCCGGCTGGTCGAAGTCACGGCCGCCCGGGTGAAGAAGATGACCGCGCACCACGTCCTGACCGACCTGGACCCGGCCGAGGCCGCTGCCCTGACCCCCTACCACCGGCGCTGAGAGGCCGGAAGACCGGGACTTTTCCGTCCTTATCTCTGTACCTGGAGGGGACCAGCCTCAGCGGCCGGTACGGGGCGCATAGTTAACGCCTCCCGGATTACGATTTGCTGCCCCGGATCGTTGTAGAGGTTTGAATGACAGGCTGCGGCCGGCGTTTTGCTGTCAGGGCTGGCGTGGCCTGCTTCGCGGCCGCGCTCGGGCTGGGCGCTACGGCCGTCGCCTCCGAGGCGGCTGCTAACCCCCTCCAGATAACAGTCCACGTGGGCTACCACGACACGGTAAAGCTCGGCGAGTGGATGCCGGTTGCCATCGACGTCACCAACCACGGCGCGGAAGTGGACGGGACGCTGGAGATCCAGGCTTCCAACTCGTTCGGCGGTAAGGGAGGGCCGCCAGGGGGGTCGGCCGTGTACCAGCTGCCGCTCAGCCTGGCTTCCGGCGCGACCAAGCACTTGCGGACCTTCTTGTCTGAAGACTATCCCGGGACGGTCGACGCGAGGATCATCGCGCAGGGACGCGTGCTCGCGTCGCAGCAGACGAACATCACCAACACCGTTTCCGGCCTGCTCGTCGGCGTGGTCTCGGACCAGCCCTCCGCCCTCGACGCCATCGCAACCGTCCATCCCGGGGGCGTCGCTCCAAGCGTCATTCACCTGGCTGCCGCGGACGTGCCGGAATCCGGCCTCGTCCTCCGGGCTTTTGACGTGCTCGCCATCGACGACTTCTCCAGCGACACGCTGACCGACGGCCAGAGGAACGCGATCGTCGATTACGTGATGCAGGGCGGCTCGCTGCTCCTCGGCACGGGCGGCTCGTGGCACAAGACGCTGGCCGGGCTGCCGAGCGCGATCATCCCGATGCAGGCCACCGCGTCGGTGGTCTTGACGAACGCCACGGCGCTTGGCGATGCCGCAAATGTCGAGATTGCGATGGGTACGGTCAGCCCCCGCGCGACCGCATGGCTGGCCGAAGGCGGCCACCCACTTCTGATCGAGCAGCCTACTGGCGCCGGTCTGGTCGCGATGGCGACCTTCGACTGGGCGCAGGGTTCGGTTTCGACGTCGAGCGCGGCCACCGCGCTGCTGCGCCAGGTCGTGATCCGGTCGACGTACGGCAGCGCCAACAGCTCCGCCATAAGCAACCTCTCGCTCGGCAAGGGCATGCCCACAAACTCGGTGGCGACGCGAGGCGGTTCGCTGTCTCAGTCCCTGGGAAACATGCCGGCGCTGGACCTGCCGGCATGGTGGTTGATCGGCGCGCTGGTGCTCACTTATGTTCTGCTCGTCGGCCCGGTCAACTACTTCGTCCTGCGCCGGTTGAAGCGGCGGGCGCTCGCGTGGGTCACGGTGCCGACCATCGCGCTGATCGCTTCCGGCGGGGCTTACGGCTCGAGCCTGATCACCAAAGGCACCTCGGTCCTGGCCAACGAGATCTCCATCGTGCACGTCCAGCAGGGTTGGGACCGCGCCTACAACGAGGATTACACGGGGATTCTGGCGCCGGCGCGTGGCGATTACGACGTCGCGCTCGCAGGACGCCAGGCCATGATCAGCCCGATCTACTACTACTCGGGCAACGTGGGCGATCCGAACCTCGGCGCGATGCGCGTCAACACGTCGAGCGACGGCATAACGCTTCCGAACATGAGCGCGTTCACGCTCCGCGGATTTGCGACGGAGGGGATCACCGCGGCCCCTCAGATCATCGGACAGGTGCAGCTCACCGGCGGCAAATTCAAAGGCACGATCAAGAACGTGTCGGCCCTGACTTTCACCGACGGCGTCGTGTTCACCGGCAACACGTATCAGAAGCTCGGTGCGCTGGCGCCAAACGGCACCGCCTCGTTCAGCCTTCAGCCTTCGACGAGCACGAGCTTCAACGGACAACCTGTCTTCATGCAGGTGTATCCGAACAACATGAGCTGCTGTGGGGCCCCGCCCAACCAGTCCACCGACGCGGAGCGCCAGGCGGAAACCAGGACCGCGATGCTGTCGACGCTGCCCATCAACAACTTCACCGGCATCCCGCTTTCAGGATCGCCGATGGTGGTGCTGTGGACGAAGCAACCCTTCCAGCAGATCACGGTCAACGGCGGTCATCCGCGGACGTACGTCGAGAGCGCGATCGTGCTGAACCTCCCGGTAACTCAGATCGGCGCCGGGGCGATGCCTTCAGGTGTCGTCAGCGGCCGCATCATCGACGTCGACGCCAACCTCACCCAGGCCGGGCCGCCGGGCCTCGTGCTGGCTGATTCAGGTTCGGTGACCTACTCCTTCTCGCCGGCACTCGCCCCGGTTGCGCACCTGACCAACATCTCCATCACAAACACCAATCCGTACGGCGCCAAGTTCGCGGGCCCGAATGGCAGCGGTACGGTGAAAGGCGAGGCGTGGAATTGGACCACGTCGAGCTGGATCGCAGTCAATTACCAGGACAACGGATCGACGTCGATTCCCGATTCCGCGGTGAACCCCTCAACCGGCGAGGTCAGGGTGAGGCTGAGCTCAAGCGGCCAGTTCGCCTCCGGATTCCTGTCCATCTCAGGCGACGTCAAATGATCGCGGTCGAAGACCTGACCAAGATCTACGGAAACCGGGCCGCGCTCGACCGGGTGTCGTTCGAGGTGCCGGAGCGCGAGATCTTCGGGTTCGTGGGGCCCAACGGCGCGGGCAAGACGACGACGCTGCGCATTCTCGCCGCGCTCCTGCAGCCCACCGGAGGCAAGGCGTTCATCGACGGATCGGACGTCACCAAGGATCGCGAGAAAGTGCACACCCGGATCGGATACATGCCGGACTTCTTCGGGGTCTACGACCAGCTGACCGTGGCTGAGTATCTTGACTTCTACGCCGCGTGCTACCGCCAGCCGAAACAACGGCGCCGCAAGATCGTGGACGACCTCCTTGCCCTGGTCGGAATGACCGAACGAAAAAATCAGCAGGTGGACAGCCTGTCGCGCGGTCTCAAGCAGCGCGTTTGCCTCGCCCGCGCGCTCGTGCACGACCCAGCCGTCCTGTTGCTCGACGAGCCGGCCTCCGGCCTCGACCCGAGAGCGCGGGTGGAGCTGCGCGAGATCCTGCGCGAGCTCCAGGGCATGGGCAAGACGATCATCATCTCGAGCCACATCCTTCCCGAGCTGACCGAGCTTTGCTCGATGATCGGCATCATCGACCACGGCCGAATGCGCGCTACGGGACCTGTTCACGACGTGATCGCTCGGCTCACGAGCGGTCGCAGGCTGCACATCAGGGTCCTGGACGAAAAGGACGCGGCTCTCGAGATCCTCACGCCGCTGCCGTCCATCCGGCACGTCGAAGCGGTCAACGGGACGATCGAAGCCGAATACGACGGCGATGAGCAGACCGCGTCGGACATCCTGCTCGCGCTGACCCAGGCCGGAATCAGGGTTTCCAGCTTCGCCCCCGCCGACGGGGGCCTGGAAGATGCATTCATGAAGGCCACGTCGGAGGATGTCGGATGAACACCGCGACGCGCGCCCTATGGAACCCGATCGTGGCGAAGGAATACAGGACGCGCATGCGCACCTGGCGGTCGCCGCTGGCGATCACGATCTACATCGTCCTGCTTGGCGGAATCGGCTGGGCGGTGTTCGCGGCACTGATCGTCACCACAGGGTTCGGTCAGGGTCCCGGCATCCTCGGCCAGGAGCTGTTCACGTTCTTGATCCTCTTCCAGGTCGCCCTTCTCGCCTTCATCACGCCGGCGCTGACGGCGGGCGCGATCAGCGGAGAGCGCGAGCGCCAAACCCTCGACCTTCTATTCGTCACACCCATCGCACCGTTTTCGATCATCTGGGGCAAGCTCCTCGCTTCGATGTCGTTTGTCGCGTTGCTGCTGATCATCTCGGTGCCGATCTTCAGCCTGGTATTCCTCTTCGGTGGCGTCGACCTCTACCAGATCGTTTCAGCATTCCTGGTCACGGCCGTGACCGCCATGACGCTGGGCTTCGTCGGCGTCGCCTTCTCCACCGTCATGCGGCGCACGCTCGCCGCGACCGTGGCCTCGTATGGCGCCGCGTTCGTGCTGCTGGCAGGCACCCTGCTTTGGGGAGCTGTCTTTCCGACCGAGGTCGACGCCAGCGTCACGACCCTGCCGGCCCCGCCCGCGATCACGCTGGTCAGCCCGGTCATTCCCCTGCTCACCATCGCCACCAACGTGCCAGTGACCGGCTACGGCGTCCGCTACAAGAACGTGAACCCAAACGGCGGCCCGGGCATCCTGAACTCGAGCGGTGGTGGAGCCCAGTACTGCATGGCCAGCCCCAACGGCGGTGTCATGTGTCAGTCGGGCGTTGCCACCAAGCCAGGGTTCTTGCAGTCCGGTTCGGCGACGGCGATACAGACCGGGCTATTCCAGGGATGGCAGTACTGGCAGGCGAACGTCGTTATGCAGCTCGTGATCAGCCTGGCGGCGTTGCTTTTCAGCGCGCTCATGCTCCCGCCCGTACGCAGGTTCCACTTCCGCGGTCGGCGTGCGCCGGCGCCGCAGGCAGCATGAGCTCGCTGGAAACCGTCGTCCGGGAGCTGCGCTGGTCGGCGGCACGATCGAGCGCGGTCCGTTACCTGCTCCATGCCCTGCTCGCCGGCATCGGATGGGTCTTTATGGTCGTCGTCGCGGCCAGGCTGGTGCCCATCGAGCAGGTATGGCGGATCGCGGCGTACGGCGTACCTGTGGCATTTCTCGGTGTCGCCGTGGTCTGGGTGGCTGCGCGACCGCGACCAATGCGCCTGATGCGCACTGCCGACCTACGCCTGGGACTCAAGGAGCGGCTCTCGACCGCCTGGGAGCGGCGCCTCGCCGGGGGGCCCCTCGACGCCGCGCTGCGCCGCGACGCGTTGGAGCACGCAGCCCGGGCCAGGCTCGCGGCCGCCTACCCGTTCGGAATGAGGCGCGGCGAGGCATTGCTCGCCGCCGCCCTGGCAATCGCCGCAATCGGTCTCGTCCTCCTCCCCAACCCGATGGACCAGGTGCTGGCCCAACGGCGAGCGGACCATTCCGCGCAAACCCACGCGGCGGCCACCATCGCGGCGGCCCAGAAGAAGCTTGCGGCGGCCCCGAGCCCTGCGCCCGTTGACCCACAGGTGCAGAAGATCCTCCAGGACACGCAGGCGAAGGTCGCCGCCGCCCCCGATCCTCGCGCCGCCCTGCAGAACATCACACCGTCGGAGCAGCAGCTGCTCCAGCTGTCAGACCCGCAAACGCCGGCCCGCGTGAGCAGCGCGCAGAACCTGGCCAACAGCCTCGCCTCGACCACGGCCGGGCGTGCGGCGAGCCAGGCGATCAACGCCAGCCCCGCCAAAGGCGCGCAGGCGCTGCGCACGATCGCCTCCCAGGTCCAGAGCCTCACCCCGCAGGAAAAAGCGGAGCTTGCCAAGGCGCTGGCTCAAGCCGCGCAGCAGTCCCAGGACCCTGCCATGGCGGCCTCGCTTCAGCAAGCCTCCTCGGCCATCGCAGGCGGCGATGCCGCCGCGGCGGCGGCCGCGCTGAACAACGTGGCCTCTCAGCTCGACTCCCTCCAGCAACAGGAGAACAACGACCAGGAGATCGCGGCGGCGATCAACGGGCTGGAGGCTGCGCGCCAGCAGCTGGCCGCCCAGGCTGACCGAGACGCCGGGCAAGCGTCGGCATCCGCCTCACCTGGCGCGAGCTCAGGGTCAGGCGGCGCCCAGGCGAGTGGCGCCGGAAGCGGGAACGGCAATAACAGCGGAAGTGGCAATGGTAGCAACGGCAGCGGTGGCAACGGTAGCGGTGGCAGCGGCAGTGGCGGGACCGGCAGTGGCGGGACCGGCGGCCAGGGCAGCAGTGGCTCAGGCGCCGGCCAGGGCTCGAGCGCCCAGAGCACCGAGCGCGTCTACGTGCCGGCGCCGGCCTCCTCGAGCCAACCCGACACCGAGCCGCCGCCGCTGGGGCCGGGCCAGGATGTGCAACTGACCCCATACACCCAGGTGATCCAGGCTTACCAGCAAACAGCCCTCGACGCCGCGGACCAGAGCTTGATCCCGGGCAGCGAGCAGGACCTGATCCGGGCTTATTTCTCGAGCCTCGGCGAACCGAAGGGTGGGCAGTGATCGCTGAAGAGCCGCGAATCGACGGCGCGCAGGTGACGGATCTCGCGCATGCGCTGGAGACTGAGCTCGCGCGATTGATCGTCGGTCAGAAAGAGCTCGTCCGCGACACCGTGGTCAGCCTGATCGCCGGCGGCCACCTGCTGCTCGAAGGCGTTCCGGGACTGGGCAAGACTGTGCTGGTCCGCTCGCTCGGCCAGGCTCTGACGTTGAGCTTTGCCCGCATCCAGTTCACGCCGGACCTTATGCCCGCGGACATCGTCGGGACCAACGTGATCCGCGAGGAGAAGGGCCGGCGCGAGTTCCACTACCAGGCCGGTCCGCTGTTCGCGAACCTGGTGCTCGCGGACGAGATCAACCGGGCCACTCCAAAGACGCAGAGCGCCCTCCTCGAGGCGATGCAGGAGAGGACGGTGACGGTGGGGACCGAAACCCGCACCCTGCCAAGACCGTTTTTCGTGCTCGCAACGCAGAACCCGATCGAGCTGGAGGGCACCTACCCGCTGCCCGAGGCGCAGCTCGACCGCTTCTTCTTCAAGGCGCTCGTGCCATTCCCGAGCGAAGAAGAGCTGCTCGAGATCGCGCGTCGCACGACAGGCAACGCACTCCCGCAGCTCAAGCCGGTGGCGGATGCCGAAACGATCCTGTCGGCGCAGCAGGTGGCGCGAGAGGTGCCGATCGCCGAGCACGTGCTCGCCTACGCAGGCAAGCTGATCGCCGCTACCCACCCCGACCGCACCGAGGTCGACAACGTAAAGCGATACGTCCGGTTCGGCGCCAGCCCTCGCGGACTCCAGACGCTCGTCCTCGCGGGTAAGGTGCGGGCGCTGCTGGACGGCCGCTTCAACGTCGCCTTCGACGACCTGGTCGCGGTCGCTCACCCAGCGCTGCGGCACCGCATCTTCCTGCAGTTCGAGGCTGAGGCTGACGACGTGACGGCGGACCAGCTCATCGACGAGATCGTCGAGAAGACCGACAAAGCAAAAGCTGCAGGCTAGGCATGGCTGCCAGCAGCCTGCTCGAGCCTTCCCTTCTGCGCCGACTCGAGGGCCTCGCCGTGTTGGTGCGACGTGCGGTCAAGGGCCAGATGGGAGGCGAGCGGAGGTCGATGAGTCGTGGGCGCTCGCCCGAGTTTGCAGACTTTCGCAACTACACGCCTGGCGACGACTACCGCCTGATCGACTGGAACGCGTACGCCCGGCTCGACCGATTCATGCTGCGGCTGTTCGTCGCCGAGGAAGAGCTTCCGCTCAGCCTCTTCGTCGACCTGAGCGGGTCGATGGACTGGGGACGTCCCAACAAGGCGGCCACGGCGCAGCGGCTCGCGGGCGCGATCGCCTATGTCGCGCTGGCATCGCTCGACCGCGTGCGATTGACTGTCTTCGCGGATGGGCCCACTTCAGGCGGCGCGCCCACGCGGGGACGGCATTCGGCGCAGGGGCTGTTCGCGCGGATCCAGTCCTTTCCAATCGGTGGACCAACGGATTACTCGCGGCTGGTGCTGCCAATCAGCCGGCAGCGCCCAGGCATGACTGTTCTAATCACCGACGGACTCGGCGAGTCGCCGATCGAACCCGCCATCACCGCGCTTCAGCTTGCGCGCCAGGAAGGCGCTGTGCTGCAGCTGCTCGCGCCGCAGGAGATCGCGCCGGATTGGACGGGTGATGCTCGGTTGAGGGATGCCGAGACAGGCGTCGAGCGCGAGTTCACCGCGACACCAGCGACCCAGGCCGCGTACCGGACCGCACTCGCGCGCCGGACCGACGACATCGACAAGGTGAGCCGGCGACGTGGGTTGCGTTTTGTTCGACTGACCACGGACCAGCCTATCGATGACATGGTGCAGCGCACCCTGCGCCGGGTCGGCCTGCTCGGATGACCTTCCTCGCGCCGGCCGCGGCGGCGCTGGCGATCACGATCCCGGCGATCATCGCGCTGTACTTTCTGCGAATTCGCCGGCCTACGCGAACCGTCTCCGCTCTGCATCTATGGCCCGACGAGATCCGCGACCGCCAGGCCAACGTGCCGTGGCAGCGGCTTCGCTTCAGCTGGTTGTTGCTGCTGCAGCTGCTGGTGGCCGCATTCCTCGTGGCGGCTGCGATCCAGCCGGCGCTGCCGGCCCGCGCAAGCCTGGCGTCCCACACCATCGTGCTGCTCGACGCATCAGCTTCGATGCAGGCGAAGGATGTGCAGCCGTCGCGAATCGATGAGGCCAAGCGTCAGGTCGGCACCCTGATCGACCAGCTTGGCCCCCAGGACCGCATGACAGTGATCGCGCTCGAATCCACGCCGCGCATCGTTGCATCCGTCGCCGGCGATCACGACGCGATGCATCGCGCCCTGAACGGAGTGGCGGCGACCAATGGGCAGGCCAACCTCTCCGCGGCATTGCTGCTTGCCGCCGGCATGGTTCGCGCCGGCGAAGACGCGCGAGCCTACCTGTTCAGCGACGGGATCGTCCAACCGCTGCAGGCGTCGCTGACCAGCGGACTTCCATTCCCCATCGAATACGACCGAATCGGTGTCTCGGGCGAGAACGTCGGACTCACGTCGCTCGTGGTGAGGACGAGCGCCCAGTCGCGGGCGGCGTACCTGCGGGTCCACAACTTCGGTCAGCAAGCGCGCTCCATCACCGTGGAATGGCGCTCGGATGCAGGACTGATCGACGTCCGGCCCGTGACCCTTGCGGGGGGCCAAGCCCAGGACCTTGTGCTCCCCGTGCCGGACAACGCCACCATCGTGACGGCACGCCTCGGCGCGAAGGACAACTTCGCGCTCGATGACAGCGTGACGGCGATCGCGAGGACGCCGCGCGCGTTCCACGTCTTGCTCGTCACCACCGGCAATGTCTTCCTCGAGCAAGCACTGCGGCTGCGTACTGACTTCCAGGTCGACGTCGTGGCACCCACCGCGTATCGCGGCCCTGCCGCATACGCCATGACGGTGTTCGACCGCTTCTTGCCTCCGGCGCTCCCGGACGCACCGTACATCGTGGTCGACCCACCGGCCGGCAGCCCGCTCGCGGGCGGTCCGGCAGTTGGCATCGGCCGCGTGCGCGCCTCGGACGCAGGCGACCCGCTGCTCACCAACGTCTCACTCCAGGACGTGCACGTTGCGCGCAGCGAGGACCTGACCACGTCGACCTTCGGACGCGCCCTCATCACGAGCGTGCAAACGCCACTCGTGCTGGTGCGTGACGAGCCGTTCCGCCAGGCATTGTTCGGATTCGACCTCCACGAATCGGACTTTCCTCTTCGCCTCGGCTTTCCGGTCCTGATCCAGAACCTGAGCGAATGGATGCTGCCGCCGTCAGTGCCGAGCAGCAGCTTCCATCCCGACGAGCGGGTGACGATCGTGCCCGAGACGGGGGCCACATCGGTGGCGGTGGTCCGGCCGGACGGCAGCCGCCGGCCCATCACCGCGGGCTCCATCGCAACCTTTGCAGACACCGACCTGGTCGGCATCTATACGGTCGAGCAGACGGTCGCCGGAAAAGTCGATCGCTCATGGTTTGCCGTCAACCTCTTCTCGGATCCGACCTCGCAGCTCGCGCCGGTCGACCACCTGACCCTGCCGCCGGCCAAGACCGTGGCCGCGGCCGAGACTTCACACCAGGGCTTCCTGGCAATCTGGCCACTGATCGCTGTGCTCGGGCTCGGACTCGTGCTGGCGGAGTGGCTGGCCTTCCACCGTGGGCTTTGAACTGACGCGCCCGCTCCTCCTTGGAGCGGGGGTCATCGCCCTCCTGGTGGTGTTCTTCACATGGTGGCGCCTAGCGCCGCCGCTGCCGCCGGCCAGGGCTCGGATCTCGCTGGGCCTTCGAGTGTTGATCGTCCTGCTGCTCACGGGGGCGCTTGCGGGCTTTGAGTTTCAGACCTCGCCACCGGAGCAGTCGTTGATGGTCCTCGCGGACCTTTCGGCGAGCACGCAGAGCGCCGTCGACAAGGAGGGCGCCACCGTGCAGCGCATCCTCGCCGAGCGCCAGCGTACCGACCGGGCCGGAGTCATCAGCTTCGGGCGCGACCCGCAGGTCGAGGTCAGCGTGAGCACCAACCCGCAGTTCGCCGAGTTCCAGAGCCGTCCGAATCCGAACTACACCGACCTCGCGGCGGCGATGCAGCTCGCCGGGTCGATTCTCCCCGCCGACACGCGTCGTCACATCGTGATCGTCAGCGACGGGCGCGCGAATCTCGGGGACGCCATCGCGGAGGCGCGCTTGCTGCACGCCGAAGGCGTGCGTGTGGATGCCGTAGCGCTATCTGTGCCGGTGGGCGCTGAAGCGTACGTCGACCGCCTCGCCATGCCGAGCACGATGAACCAGGGCCAGCAAGCCAACGCGCAGGCTGTGATCGTCAGCAACACGGCCACCAGCGCGACGGTGCGCTGGTACCTGGACAGAACTCTCCTGACGACCAGCCAGGTCGACCTGGCGAATGGCGAGACAACGCTGACGCAGGTCGTCAAGCCGGCGGGTGCGGGGTTTCACACGGTCCAGGTCACGATCGACCCCGTGCTTGACACCTACGCTGAGAACAATCTCGGCGAGGCGCTTGTCCAGGTCGTCGGGCCACCGCGCGTGCTGCTGGTCGAGCAGGACGCCGGCGATGCGCCTGCTCTAGAAGCCGCGCTGGCTTCGACCGGCATCCTTTCGACCACGATCACGCCGGGACAGCTGCCCCGCTCAGCCGCCGACCTCGCCGCGTACCAGTCTGTCGTGCTGGTGAACATCCCGGCGGCAAGCCTGGGCGCTGGTGGCATGGCGCTGCTGCAGACCGCCACCCGCGACCTCGGCACGGGCCTCGTCGTGATCGGCGGCTCGGACGGTTACGGGCCGGGAGGCTACGCTGGGACCGCGCTCGAGGCCACGCTTCCGGTCCAGATCGAGCTGCCGCAGAACATGCAGAAGCCGCCGGTCGCCGTGATGCTGGTGCTCGAAACCACCGAATCGACTGAGGGTGACCAGGTCCTGCGCGGCGCGGCCGACGCGGTGATCGACCAGCTGACGCCACGCGACTTCGTCGGCGTGACCAACGGCACCGGCGGCAACCTGGTGGTGCCCCTGACCCAGCTGACCGACAAGGCGAAGATGAAAGCGACCATCGCCTCGATGTCCCTGGGGGATCCGATGAGCTACGCCCCGGACTTGAACGTAGCGTTGCAGCAGCTCATCAAGAGCAAGGCAGGCCTGAAGCACATCATCCTGCTCGGAGACGGCGACGCGATCGATAACTACGGGCCGATCGTCACAGCGATCCACGACAAGGGCATCACTGTCTCGACCGTGTCCGCCGGCTCGTTCGGCACCAATCCGGGCCTCATGCAGCAGATCGCCGCATGGGGGCACGGACGCTCGTATCAGAGCACCAGCGCGCGCGACGTGCCCCAGATCTTTCTCAAGGAGACCAACGAGGCGCTGAAGCCGTGGATCGTCGAGGGCACCATCGCGCCGCACCTGGCGTCGCTGCTCGAAGCCCTGCCGGGCGTTCCGGTAAACGCGATGCCCGCGCTCACCGGATACGTGGCCACGACGCCGCGCGCAGCGGCCGACGTGATCCTGCAGAGTCCGCAGGACGACCCGCTGCTGGCGACGTGGGAGTACGGGCTCGGGCGGGTGATGGCGTGGACCAGCGATGCGCAGGGCCGCTGGACGGCCGACTTTCTGCGCTGGCCGAGCGCAAACCGGTTCTTCGGCGATGTCGTTCGCTACACGCTGCCGCAGGCAGGCGATCCTGCGTTGCAATTGGAGTCGCACGTGCAGGGTGACCACACGCACCTGCTTGTGACCGCGCCCAATTTCTCCGGTGCGGGTGTAACGGTGAGCGCGGTCGCGCCCGACCTTTCGTCGAGCCAGCTGACGCTGGGGTCGACCGGTCCCGGAAGGTTTGAGGGTGACCTGCCGACCGACCAGGTCGGCAGCTATCTGGTTCACGTGACGCAGTCCGTGGGCGGCGCGGTCAAGCACACGAACACGTTCGGCCTTGTCGTCCCCTACTCGCCCGAGTACCGAGATCTCGGCACCGACCTGAACAGCCTCCGCGCCGTTGCGCGCGCCGGCGGGGGCACGCTGCTCACCGACCTGACGCAGGCCTACCGGCTTCCGGTTCCCGCGGCGCAGGGCGTGCAGCAGCTGGACGAGCTGTTGCTGGTGCTCGCGATCATCCTCTTCCCCGTCGACGTGGCTTTGCGCCGCCTGGTCCTTCGCGTCGAGGACGTGCCGGCGTGGAAGCAGGCGTTCACACGCAAGCCGGCCCGCGCCATCGCGGCCGAGGCGACGGTGACGCGGCTCAGAGAGCGCGTCGCGGGCGTCCGTTCAGCCCGCGCGGCGAAGTCGGCGCCCACGAAGGAGAAACCTCCGGACAAGACCATCGAAGAGCTGCGAGCGCGCCGGGGTCGCTAGGCGGACGCCTGCTCCGCCTCCATCTTGCGCATGAAGTCCATGGCCTGATCGATCGACGGGACTGAGAGCACATTGTCGGTCGCAAACTTTTCGGCGTTGTCCCAGTCCTTGGCCCGGATCCGCGAAGCCGCGGCCCCGCGGTCGTAATCGGTCTTTCGCATCTTCACGCCGGGACCGAGCCAGGCCCAGTAGGCGCCCGGCTCTCCGTAGGGCATGCCCACGCTGCCCGCGTTGATGACGCGGACGCGATCGACCATGCGGTCGAACTGCATGTGCGTGTGCCCGCACACGATGACGTCCGCATCCACCTCCGCGATCAGCGCGCGCACGCGCGCGACCGGGGTCTCGACCGTCATCACATCGACGTCGTTGCGCGGAGTGGCGTGACAGAACAGAGCTCGGCCAACGCCATCGATCTCATCGATGCTGACTGTGCGCTCAAATGAGGCAAGGAAGTCGCGCTGTTCGCGTGTGATCTGTCGCGCACACCAATCGGCGAACGGGCCTGGCATCTCGGATGGCGCCTTGCCGTCGAACTCTTCGACCAGGCCGCGGTCGGCGTTGCCGCGGACGAAGCGGGCGCGGTCGAGGGTCATCAGCAAGTCGATGGTTTCGGCGGGCATAGGTCCCGACGCGACGTCGCCGCAGACCACGATCAGGTCAGGTCCTTCACGCGTCACTTCGGCGAGCACCGCCTCCAAGGCGGGAAGGTTGCCGTGGATGTCGGAGATCGCCGCAACCCGCACGGAGCTAGGCCGGTTTGTCCTTCATCCGACGCGCCTGAGACTCGGCCGCGTCGTGGTCCGGATACGGGCCGTCGAGCCTGACGCCGTGAGCGAGGCCGTTGTCATCGAGCTCCGCACTGACCACGTACCAACGCTTGCCCAGGTGAAGGACGCCGTGGTGCAGCTGGGCGGTCCAGCTCTTCGGCGTGATGCCCACCCGATCGCGTTCGGACACTCAGGTCAGTCTACGTGGGTACGTCTGTTCACGAAAGCGCCGACCCAGGCGAGCCCGCCGAATACGATCGCGAGCACCAAGCCAAGCATCAGGAGCGGCCCGCTGAACCCGAACCTCATCGAGCTCACGAGCACGACGCCCCCGCCGATCAGAACCCCGAGGGCGAGGCCCAACTGCCATGGTCTCGGCATACCTCTTAGAACGCACAGCTCGCTATCGACACGTCTGGCGCCCGGGAGGCGTAATCGGTGCGCGAGTTAGCCTTTTGCACGGTGAACACGGCCCCGATCGGAATCTTCGACTCCGGCGTAGGGGGCCTGTCGGTGCTGCGGGAGATTCGCGCCGCGCTCCCCGCCGAGTCGATCGACTACGTGGCTGATTCCGCGAATGCGCCCTGGGGCGACAAGCCTCCCGGGTTCGTCCGCGATCGTGGCCTCGCCATCTCCCGGTTCCTCGTCGCCCAGGGCGTGAAGGCGATCGTCATAGGTTCGAACACCGGCACGGCAGGGTCGGCGGACGCCCTGCGCAGCGCGCTATCGATCCCGGTGGTCGGCATCGAGCCGGGAATCAAGCCCGCGGCCAGCGCAACCAAGACCGGCGTTGTCGGCGCGATCGTTCCGGCAGCCGTGAGCGAGTCGGACCGCCTGGCTTCACTGCTCGACCGGTTTGGCAGCGACGTGAAGGTGATCATCCAACCGGTGCCGGGGCTGGTCGAGCACATCGAAGAAGCGGACCTGGACGGACCCGAGCTGCGGCGGATGGTCGAGGGCTACATCCGTCCCATGCTCGACGCGGGGGCGGACACCATCGTCCTTGGGTCGACCCACTACGTGTTTCTCATACCGGTCATCACCGAGATCGCCGGCGCGCATGTTTCACTTATCGAGACCGGCGCCGCGGTCGCGCGCCAGCTGGCACGCGTCCTCGACGAGCGGGGTCTCAGGGCGCCAGACGGCGGCGGAAGGGAGCGCTTCTGGACCAGCGGTGACCCCAAGCAATCTGCGCGCGTCATATCCTCACTGCTCGGCCGGCCAGTGACCGTGGAGAAGCTTCCTGCGCGGTAACGTTTTTGTTACCGTAGCGGAATTGTTACGCAGGAGGGGAACACGAAGTATTTCGAAGCATCCTCGACGATCAAGGCCAGCCCCGAAAAGGTCTGGGGGGTTCTGACCGACGGCGATCGGTTTCCACAGTGGGATTCCGGGATCGACAGGGTCGAGGGCAAGATTGCCCCCGGCTCGACCATCAAGCTCTTCGTCAAGGTCAACCCCGGACGCGCCTTTCCGCTGAAGGTCAAGGAGTTTGCGAACGGGCTCAAAGCGCGCGCTGAGGGGATGTCGTAGCCGGACCGCTCCCAGCAACAACTTGCAAAAACCTTACCTGCGGCACAGGAAATTCTTAGCCGCCGCGCGCAGCGTCTTTTGTCGTGCACACGGCATCGCGCATCCTCGTCGCCGCAGGAGTGGTCTTTATCGCTCTCGCACCACCCGGCACTGACGTGCTGGCGTCGACACCGGTCATGACCCTGAGCAATCCACCTGCAGTCACTCTTGCGGTCGTGGGCACCCGACAGTTGGTCCTGGCGGTCGACAACCTGGTGACGCGTAGCCCGATGACACTCACCGCCGCCGTGGAGCCGCTCGTCCAGGAAGCCGGCGGCGCGGTAGGGATCGCGTTGATCGAGCTGGGCGGGGCGACGCCGCTCGTCTGGTCTTACAACGGCAGCGAGGTGTTCACAGCCGCGAGCACATACAAGCTGGCGGCGCTGATGATGGAAGCCCAGAACATTGCGGCCGGGCAGACGAACCCGGACGGTCTTGTCTGCTACGAGGCCGACGACTACGAGGCAGGTTGGTTCGACGACTATGCCGACGGCATGTGCTTCACTCGCAGCGAGCTGGCGCAACGAGCGGGTCACTACTCCGACAACACCGCCGGCCACATGCTGGTGCGCGATCTCGGCGGCGCCGACGCGCTCAACGCGTGGGCCGCGTCCGCGGGCGCCACGGAGTCGGTGTTCTTCACCTCCAACACAACCTCGGCAGCCGACCTCGCATTGCTGTGGGCCGCGGAGGCGAAGGGCTCCTTGGGCGGCGCGGCCGCCCAGGCGTGGCTTTACCCGATGCTCACCGGTACCTCGACGGAGGCCGGGATCCCCTCCGGAGTGAGCGCTCGGAGCGTGGTCGTCCACAAGACGGGGACGATCGACCAGGTCGAGAACGACGCGGCGCTGGTGATCTCCGGACCGAACGGCGCTTACGTGCTGACGGTCATGACGGACGGCGTCGGAGGCGCCGCGGGCTGGCAGCTGATCGCGGAACTCTCGTCACAGGTATGGAACTTCGAGACCGCGCGTGCCTGAAGCCAGACTATTTGCGGGCCAGGACCTCGAGATACGACGCACTGAGGTCGAGCGTTCCGTTGCTTGACTGGTTCATACGAGCCATGAGCTGCATCCCCTCTTGGCGGCACTCCGCGTAGCGCTCGGGCGGCAGCATGGCTTTGAGGGCCGCCATCGGGCCGTTCGTACGCTCCCAGTAATCAATTCCTGCCTCGACCGAGGCGAAATGCATGGTCAGGACTTGGGGGCGGATTCCGATGTCCGAGGCAAGCCGGTCGAAACGGGCGCGCACGACAGTCGCGTCCCCCCACTCGAAGGGCGAAGGCAGCTCGAAGGGAAGCGGATTTGAGTAGCGAGCGAAGAGCTTGAAGATGGCACCGAGGAATCCCTCCCAGCCATAGTTCGCCATCGCGACCAGTCCACCCCGACGGCAAACGCGAAACAGCTCGGTGGCCACGCGCTCCGGCCGCGGAGCGAACATCGCGCCGAAGACCGAGGCGACGACCTCGAAGCCCTGATCTGGAAAGGGGAGCGCCTCGGCGTCACCCTCCGTCCATTCGATCTCAGATCCCGCCGCCTCCGTTCGGGCGCGACCAAGCTCGAGCATGCGCGGCGTCAGATCGGATGCCGTGACCTTCGCACCGACCGCGGATGCGGCGAGGGCAAAGTTGCCATTGCCGGCGGCGACGTCCAGCACAGTCGTGCCGGGCCGGATGGCGCACGCCTCCGCAAGCTTGATCGCGTACGGCTCGAGACGTGGGGCGACCAGCGAGTAGTCGCCCAAGGACCACATCCACGTCGTCGCGGCCTTGAGGCGTTCGAGCGGAAGGTCAGCCGCCGACTCTCAACACCAGTCCAAGCCCGTACGTGATTCCCCCGACGATCACTCCTGCCAGCGTCATCTCGAGTCCGGCCGACCACCAGGTCCGCAACGTGAAAAGCGCCTTTGATGCACCGACAAGGAAGTGCGCGATGAGGGAAACCACCGCGGCCGTGATGACGCCAGTCCCGCCGCGCAGCCAGAAGAACGGCATCACCGGCACCATCGCACCGACGAAGGTGCTGATTCCGGCCGCAATCGCTGCCTGGACCGGACGGCCGGTCGTTTCCGCGCCGCCCAGCTCCTCGGGCGCGTGCAACTTGAGCAGCGCGTCCGGGTTGTGGGCCATCTCCTCCGCCAGCCGATCCGCTGTCTCCTTGTCGATCCCTTTGAGCTGGTAGAAGAGCGAGACCTCCTCCCTCTCCTCATCTGGGTGTTCGACAATCTCCTGCCGCTCGCGCTCCACGTTCGCGGCGGCGACCTCACCCTCCGAGCGTTCGGCCAGATACGCACCCGTGGCCATCGAGAGTCCTGAGGCGATGGCACCGAAGAGACCCGCCGTAAGCACGAAGCTGGATCCTCCGGTCGCGCCCGAAACGCCCGCGACGATGCCGAACACGGCCGCTAGGCCGTCGTTGGCTCCATAGATCGCGCCAGAGATCCAGCCCGCGCCTGTGCGGTGCCACGATTCCCGGCCGAGGATCCGGTTGAGCCGGCTCTGCACGCTCGACGGCGCCGGATCGGTGGCGCGGTGCGCGACCTCCATCGACTCGAGGGAACGCGAGTGTCCCTGCTCCTCAACACGGATCTGCTCGAGCACCGCGTCGGTGTCGGGATCTCCCGTCGTGCGCTTGTAGCGGTCGGTGATCTCGACCTCCTCGGCCGCCTCCATCCTTTGAATCACCATCTCCACCGGAGCCAGCCGCGCCTGCAACCGCTGCAGTGGCGACAGCTTGACGGATGATGGGTCGGGCACGTGCTGGCCAAGATCGCGCAGCCGCTTTTCGATGCGCTCGCGATGCGAGGCTTCGGCGTCGGCGATGGCGCGAATGATCTCGGCCCGTCGCGAGTCACCCATCCGGTTGGCGAGGATGGTGTACATCGCCCGCGCCTCCACCTCGCCATGCCATGCCTGCAGGAGGCGTGCGACAGCTTCGGTGGATGCTGTGTGTGGGGCCACTGAGATCAGGCTAAGGCAACGAGGATCGGAGCTAGCGCAGGTCGGCCGCGATCTGCCGTCCATCGGGGGCGCCGACGACGACGCGTACTCGTTGCACGGCGTTGTTCTGGACCCCCTCGAGGTTCCAGCTCTGCTCGAGAGGCTGGACATTGCCAGAGGCGTCGGTGGCGCGGACGCACAGCTCGTATTCACCGGGCCGGGTGGCGTCCCATCGCGCGCTCCAGCGCCGCCACGACTGTGGCGACAACGCCTCTTCCAGGCCCGCCGCGGACCATGACCGGCCGCCGTCCGAGCTGAAATCGACTCTCTCGATCGGCGCGAGGCCAGACCATGCGCGTCCCTCAACGATCTGCGTCGACGGTTCGACAAAACGCGTGCGCGACATGAAGTCCGGCTCGCCGGGCGGAACCATCAACGCGCGCGGAAGCATGCGGGTCACCGGCACGCCCCGATCTCCCTCGACCGTGCGGTAGTGATAGGCGGCGGCCTGCTGGTATCCATCGAATGGACGGTCGGTCACCGTGATCGACCTCAGCCACTTCACGTGCGTCATCCCGTACCAGCCGGGCACGATGAGGCGGACCGGAAAACCGTGCTGCGGCGGCAGCGCCTGCCCGTTGATGGCATAGACCAGCAGCACGTCATCATGCGTCGCATCGGCGACCGAAAGGCTCCGCTCGTAAAACTGCTCGATCCCACCTTGCACGCCGCGGTCCAGCCCGGTGAACACGACTTCGAGAGCGCCCTTTTTCAATCCGGCTTCCTGGAGCACGGGCGCAAGCCTGGTTCCGGTCCACTCCGCCGTGCCCACCGCTTCTCCCAGCCAGGGCTGGCTGAGTGGTCGTGGTGAAAGCCTGGCGCGACCATTGCCCGCGCATTCGAGGGTGACCGCCAGCGTGGTGGCGGGCCTCGACTTGAGATCCTCGAGCGTCAGGCGAAGAGGCTTGTCCACGTGCCCCGCCACGGCAAGCCAGTACGTGGCTGCATCGACGAGTGGGATATCGAAATGGATCAAGAGGTAGTGCAGTCCAAGGGGCGTGATCGGGTACCGCAGCGCTTCGAGCGGCATCGAGTGATTGCGCACCGCGAGCTGCAATTCATCGGGCGTGATCTCGGGCGCGTGGATCAGGGTGCCTGCCGGCTTCGACTGCGAGACTCGCTCCACCTCGATCGGGCTAGTCTAGAGTCGATCGCGGTATTCCAGCGTTCTAGTCTGGAGACATGCAGGAAAGAAGCGAAGAGCAGGTCATCAGCCGGCTTCTCGAGCTCGAGAACGACGGCCAGGCGGAGCGCCGGGCGCAGCTGAGCGGCGAGCGTTTTCTTTCGCTGCTGAACGATCCTGACACCGGCCGCAGCTACATCCTTCGCCACGGCACCGACGAAACGGAGGGTGCGGAGATTCCCGCGGGCACCGAGTTCTACGAGTACCCATCGGCCGACCTCGCGCAGCGCGCGTACGAGCAGCTGCTCGAGGAGTCGCGGGGCGCAGGAGAGCTGGTCGAGGAGGACTCCACCGAAGATATCGGCGACTTCGAGTCGAGCGGCGCCGAGGTCCGCGACCTGTTCGCGGACAGCGACGAGGATGAGCTCTCGCGGGATCCTGTGATCAGCGAGGAGGAACAGCCCTAAGCTCGGTTCTCAGCTTCTTCCCAGCTTTCTCACAGGGGCAAAGAAGGCGGCTGACAGACGATTCGGTGCATGCCACGAAAATTCTGGATCCCGATCGTCGCCATCGCGGCGCTGGCCGTGCTCGGCGGCGGCGGCGCCTACGTCTATTACTTCTCCGGTCTGCGGACCGCCCCACCGACCCTCGCGCTGGCGTCGCCAAGCGCCTCGGCCGGTGCGGCCACCACTACGGGCGGCACCTGGGCGATCACGACCGGGTCGCTCGCCGGTTACCGCGTCAAGGAGCAGTTCGTCGGCCAGAGCTCGACCCACGAGGCGGTCGCGCGAACAAGCGATGTGACGGGCCAGGCTTCGATCACGAAGTCGGGCACGACCTACGAGCTGGCCTCAGCGACCGTGACGGTGCAGCTCGGCAACCTCGCCAGCGTGGACCAGGTCGCTGGTTACAACGTCACGAATCGCGACCGCATCGTGCAGGGATCGCTCCGTGTGAGCTCATTTCCGACTGCGGTGTTCGTTGCACAGCCGGTGGCCCTTCCCGCAGGCGTCGAGAGCGGTCAGGCCGTTAACGTGACAGTGCCGGGGCAGCTCACCATCCATGGTGTGACCAAGGACGTCACGGCGAGCTTGCAGCTGCGCGTGAGCGGCACGACGGCGCAGATCGCAGGCACGATCGCGACCAACATGACCGACTTCGGGATCTCGCCGCCGAACATCGGATTCACGACCGTGCAGCCCGCGGTGACGATCGAGGTCTCGCTGAACCTGGCGCAGGGAGCCTAAACGCCGGACATCAACCGCGCACTGACGTGCGCGAGATGGCGCGCCGGGTCAGGGTCGAGCGCTTTCCGCTCCGGCGACCGGTAGTAGTCCGCGTCGGCCTGCTGCCATGACTTCGGTCCGTCGTAGCCGACGATCCATACGAACTGGTCGGTCCCGTCGACGGTCCAGCTGCCCAGGACCTGGAAGCCGTGGTTGCGCCGCAGCGGAACGATGCGGGATCGCCACTCCTCGATCCACTCCTTCATCTCGCCAGGCTTGACCGTGTACTCGCGAATCTGCCAGGTCATGTGGTGCGTTGGGGAGCCGGCACGCCGGCTCCCCGAACTGGAGGCCTACTTCTTCTTGGTCAGGATGCAGACGCCGGACGTCTGGTTGGCCGCCCGCAGCTTGTTCACCGTGTTGTCGTCCGCGTATGCGATGTGGGCGCACCCGTTCGGATCGAGGTCTTCGGTGATGAAGTCGAGCAGGTTGCGGTTCGAGCTCGTGCCGGGGATGCAGAAGATCCCCAGGTTGCAGATGTCTCCCACGTGCATCGGCGTGGTGGTGATCTGCGAGACCGTCCAGGTCGCTCTGGATGTGCCCATGCCCAGGTTCACCGACTGCGCGGCGTAGAGGTTCCAGCTGCAGGTCGGCGGGTACGTGGTCGGGTTTCCATTCCCGGGGCCCGCGCAGCCGCCAGGGTCAGCCTTGCCAAGCGGATCGGTGGGAACGATCTCGTTCGTGCGCAGGTACGCGACGTCCACCTTGCCTGGATCGCCCGCCGCGATCGCGGGGAAGAAGTGCGTGCCCGTCTCGGCCGGCGAGTTGACGCGGTACGCCGTAGCCGCGCTGCCCGGGACCAGGCCCCCACCGCCGTCCCAGGTCAGACCGCCGTTGCTCGACCAGATCACGTACATGTCGTACTCGCAAGAGGGGTCCGATTGAACTGTGCCCGCTGTCGACTCGGCGGAGCACGTGGCCGGATTCGACCTCAGGTTGACCGTGAACCCGAAGTATGGGTTGCCGACCTTGTCCAGCGTGAAGCCGACGAAGGGGGTCGATGAGTCGTGACCGAAGCCCGCGTCAAAGGCCTGCTGTGGTGTCCAGGTATTCCCGCCGTCATCGGAGTAGGAGATCCACAACGTGTGGAATGACTGCAGCATCGTGACGTTGCACCCGGTCGCGTTCTGGGCAAGGTCGGCGGCGATCCAGGCGACGAATATCCGCCCGGCGTGCGGCACGCCTGGAGGCACGATCCCGACGCCGGCCGGGACCGTGTTGCAGAACGTGTAGCCCTGCGCCACGAGCGTGCCCGTCACAGCGCCACGAGTCACGGCAGGGCTGGCAAGCACCTCTCGCGGCGCACCGAAGGTCGCCCCTCCGTCGTGCGAGATGTTGACCCAGATCTGGCTTGGCCCGTAGAAGTCGTGGTACATGAGCACGACCTCCGCCTGCGACGTCGATGTCGCGGGCGGCAGGATAGAAGCGGCGACCCAGTCGCGGTCCACTCCGAATGGGCTGCAGCTGGTCGCGCACTGCGGGATTGCGCCCGCACCGTGGGTCCAGCTGTCGCCTTGGGTGACCGATTTCCAGACGTCGGCCTGCAGCGGGGCGGCTCCCTGGCTGCCGGCCAGGTTGCAAAGGTAGACGGCATTCGCCTGGTCGGTCGCCAGGCAGTCATCGCCGCTGTTTGGATCGGCGGTAGCGACCTGGCTCCATGTCGCGCCTTGATTGATCGATCTGTACGTGATGGTGCCGCCGCTCGGCGTCGTGTCGTAAAGCCGGCCGGCGTTGTCGGACACGATGGACGGCTCGCCGCCATATGCGCCGACGTCGGAAACGGTGTAGCCGGGCGGGTTGGCCGCCAGGACCCCAGGCGAGAGACCCACCGCCGCGGCCATCACGGCCGCAAGACCAGGCGCAGCGACGAACCGGATTATTCGCATTTTCCGCACCCCCCGAAAATTCGGGTCCTGCGGCGGACCCGCACAGCCAGCATCAACGTATCACGAGGCGAGCCTCGTTCAGGGTTTGCGCCAGAGCAGCGTGTATCGAAAGTAAAGGCGGCGTCGCACCTCGACCCCCGGGAGCAGGCCCGACGCCGTCATCTTGATTTCGGCGTAGTTCATGACCGGATCGATTCGCGGCGCCGGCGATTGCCACCAGCCTCGACGCAGGCGGGCGATTCTGGCCACCGGTACCGACAGCACGCTCACCGCGTAGTCGGCCGGCGATTGGTCTCGAGCCAGGCCGATCACGGCGAGTACGCCGCCGCCAGTGAGTAGATCGGCCATGCGGGTCAGAGCGGCCGCTAATGGCATGTGATGAATCACGGCGACGGCGACGATGAAATCAAAGGACTGCGCATGCAGCGGAGCGTTCAGGAAGTCGCCCTCGATGAAATCCACGTTCTCGACGAGCACGGCCTTCCGTGCGAGCGCGATCATGTCCAGCGACGAATCGATTCCTATCACGTGATGCGCACGCGACGCGAGCTTTTGCGTCAGCACTCCGTCTCCGCATCCGACGTCGAGCGCGCGATCGCACGACGAGGGCATGCGAGCGAGGATCCAGGGATGGAATTGGAGGTTGTGGTTCCAGGCCGTCGGGTGGCTAGACGTGCGTCCTGATGCCCAGCTCGTCGATGTGCTCGAGAAGGTCCTGCGGATCGTCATACACGCGATAGGCGCCCGCGGTCTCGAGCTCCTCCCGTCCGTAACCTCCTGAAAGGACGCCGATCCCGAGCGCGTTGGCTCGCTGGGCGGCCAGGAGGTCCCAGACGCTGTCACCGACCACAAAGCTCTCGCTGATCGGCCTGCCCAGCGCCTCAGCCGCGGCGAGAAACAGGTCGGGGTTTGGTTTCGCGTACTGCACGTGGTCGCGGGTGACGATAGGGACACCGGCAGGAATCTCGAGCAAGCTCAGCGACGTCTTGGCCGTCGCATCACTGCTGCTGGTCGCGATCGCCCACGGCACGCCGGCACGGGTGAGGAGCTCGAGCAGCGCCTGGGCGCCGGGAAGGGGTCTCACCTCCGCGATGCGGCGACGGTACCCCTGTTCGTGAAGTTCTCGTAGATGGTCGGCTTCGGCCGCGCCGAGCTCGCGACCTGTCTCGCGCACGAGCGCGCGCAGGAACAAGCCGCCGCTCATTCCGATGCGGCGGTGGATGCGCCAGATGGAGAGCGGAATGCCCGCCGACTCGAGCGCTTCCTTCCACGCGATGACGTGCTGGTAGACGCTGTCGAGCAGCGTCCCGTCCAGGTCGAAAAGCACCGCAGGGCGGTCCGTGTGGACGTCTGCCGAGGACTCGCGGGGCCGGGTCGCGGGCCGCATTCGCTAACTGTAGACTCGCTTCACGTGACCCCCAGCATCCGGCTCGGGCGGTTGTTCGGAATCGAGATCGGCGCCAACTGGAGCCTGGTCTTCATCTTCGCGCTGGTGACCTGGACGGTGGCGACCGCGGTGCTTCCAATCGATGTCCCCGGCCAAGGCCCTCTCGTTTACTGGCTGACCGCCGTGGTCGGCGCCGTTCTCTTTTACGTCTGCCTGCTCGCCCACGAGTTTTCTCACGCGCTGGTCGCGCGCAGCCATGGCGTCAAGGTCGAAGGCATCACGCTGTGGCTTTTCGGCGGTGTGTCGAAGCTCGAAGGCGAACCCACGAGTGCGCGCTCGGAGGCGCTCATCGCTGGCGTTGGACCGCTGACCAGCTTTGTCGTCGCGGCTCTCGCCTTCGGCATCGCGTTAGCGACCCAGGGCACCGCGCTGGTCTCCGTCCTGTTCAGCTGGCTCACGTTCGTAAATCTCGCGCTCGGCCTGTTCAACCTCGTCCCGGCGTTTCCGCTGGATGGCGGAAGGCTGTTGAGCTCTTTGCTGTGGTGGCGATCCGGCAACCGTCAGCGCGGCGTCCACAACGCGGTCCGAGTGGGCAGAGTATTCGCCTACCTCATGATCGCGGCCGGTGTCCTCGAGCTCTTTTTCGGGCAGGTCGCGAACGGGCTCTGGATCGCGTTCATCGGCTGGTTCCTTCTGTCGGCCGCCGCCTCAGAAGAGGCGGGCTCGAACATCCGGGCGTTGCTGCGCTCAGTCCCGGTCTCGGCGGCAATGCGGTCGCCGGTCGTCACTCTGCCGGACTGGGTCACGGTCGAACAGTTTCTCGAGTCCGTAGCGCCGAACCACAGCTTCACGACATATCCAATCCATGAACCTTCGGGGAAGCTGACCGGCGTGGTGCGCCTCTCAGACCTCGTGCGCCTGCCGGCTGCGGATCGCGCCACGAAGCACCTCATCGACGTGGCTCGGCCAATAGCTGATGTTCCGGTGACCAATCCACGCGAAGATCTGTCTGCGCTCATCCAACGCATCGGCGCTGGGCTCGAGCAGCGGGTCCTCGTTTTTGACAACGGCGCGCTGGTCGGCATCGTCTCGCCGGCCGACGTCGCGCGCGTCCTCACCCTCAGGCAGTCCCTGACCGCCGCGCCGAAGGCTTAGTTCTACTTCTTCTCGGTCGGCTTGCGAACGGTCTTTTCGATCTCATCGCTGAGGTCGCGAAAAGTCTCAGCGATGGCCATCCCGAACGAGCGCGCAGTCTCCTTCGTCTTGGTACGCACCTCAGGATCGCGGGTCGCTGTCTCGAGCGACCTGAACACCGCGTCAGCGGCCTGACGAAGCTGATCGAGCGACCTGTTCAGCTCGGCCGTGTTCCTCTCGTCGCTCGCGCTGCGGTAATGGCGCTTCAGCTCCCCGGCGAGTCCCTGGATGTCCGCCTCGAATCGGTCCCAGGCCTTCTTGTTTCCTTCGTTGGCCATCAGCGATCCTCCTTCTGATCAAGAGTCCCGCCTTACAGGATGACTCTGCCGATGCCGGCGGCGCGCCCCCTCGCCCGCCTCGCCACGGCGCCTTCATTTAGAGTCTCTTGATCATCGGGAGGCCGGCCTGCCCCTCGACTGGGAGACGCGCAAGCACCGTTGAGCAAGGAATCCGCCGGCCTGCTGCTTTATCGATTCGTTGACGGTGCGCCGGAGGTCCTGCTCGTCCATCCGGGCGGCCCATTCTGGAAGCGCCGGGACGACGGCGCGTGGTCGATCCCGAAGGGCGAAATCGAAGCGGGCGAGACGCGCGAGGGCGTCGCCAGGCGAGAGTTCGCGGAAGAGCTCGGCCAGCCGGCGCCCGATGTTGAGCTGACTCCCCTCGGCTCGGTGCGCCAGGCGGGCGGCAAGGTCGTCCATGCATGGGCGGCTCGCGGCGACCTCGACGTCTCGCAAGTGAACAGCGTCACGTTCGCCGTGGAGTGGCCGCCGAAGTCAGGCCGGATGCAGGATTTTCCCGAGGTCGACCGAGCGGCGTGGCTCGGTATTGCCGAGGCCAGGCGCAAGATCCTGCCTGCTCAAAGCGCATTCATCGACCGCCTGGAAGCCGTGCTTCCGACTCATGGGCCGTGACCAAAGGCTGCCTTGTGACCTCCAGGCCGACGCCTCGATTGGCCCCGTGACTATCGCGAGACGTTGCGCCGCCACGAATAAAGGCCAGACGGATTCGGTTGCTCAATACGTATCGCGAAGGCGGCGGTGATTCATAGATTTGGTGACGAGATGGGCACAATACGAATCGAGGCTGATGGCGCCGGCGATCTCTCGCAGGTCTACGCGTGGTTCACGCGGCATCGCGGAGGCATCGTGGAGCTCGATCGCGGCAGGACGCTCGCGTTTGGAATTCCGATCGTCGGCGCTCGGGCTGTGATCGTCGCCGTCACCCTTCAGGACGAACGCCGGCCCGGACCCCAGTTGGGCGGGGTGGTTCGCGCCATCTCCAATCGAACGACGCTAGAACCGGTCCGGCTCGTCTTCGAAGGGCGTTCGCCGACTGGCCTGGCACTAGATGAAGCTGAGGCTATCGCCACGGAGATCCTGGACATCGTCTCGCAGCGCATGACCACCGGTCAGCTGGTGGAGAGGGTCGCCTAGCCCCCCTCGAAATTCGTTCCGTCAAGTCAACGCGCGACGTGCGTTGTCACAGGTATGGCCGTGAGCAAGGCAACACTTCAGTCGGTGGACGTGGGTTCGGCCCCGATCGACCGCTATCGCGAGCTCCTGGATCCTGAAGCCTGGAGCGCTTTCGACGTGTGCATGCGCGAGTTCGCAGGCCAGATGCGCGGACGAACCCTCTGGAATGTCAACTCGACGCCGCGGGGCGGCGGAGTGGCCGAGCTGCTGGCCGCGCTCATTCCATACGACCGAGGCGCGGGCATCGACGAGCGATGGCTGGTGATCGAGGGCTCAGCCGAGTTCTTCGCCATCACTAAGAAGATCCATACGCTCCTTCACGGCGTCGCGCCGGACGGTTCAGACATTACGGCTGCCGAGCGACGCGAGTACGAGCAGGTGATGACGCGGAACGCCGCGGCGCTGCTCGAGCAGGTGAAGCCGGACGACGTGGTCTTGCTTCACGACCCGCAGACCGCGGGGCTGGTGGCCCCGCTGAGCTCTCGCGGCATCACCGTCATCTGGCGCTCGCATGTCGGCGTCGATCAGCCAAACGAGATGGTGCGCAACGCCTGGAAGTTCCTCACCCCGTCCATGAATGGCGCCTCGGCTTTCATCTTCTCGCGCCGAGCGTACGTCTGGGATGGTCCGGATGGTTCGCGCATCCACATCATCGCCCCGTGCATCGATCCGTTCACGACCAAGAACAGGGACCTTGCAGCCGACGAGGTGGCTCGCATCCTGGTCGCGGGCGGAGTCCTGCGCGGAACGGACGGTGAGCCCACGTTCCTGAGGCACGACGGCAGCAAGGGCCGCGTGATCCACGCTGCCACGATGAGCGCGGTACCTCCGAGCGCCGCCCGCCTCGTCGTCCAGGTTTCGCGCTGGGACCGCCTCAAAGATCCGGTCGGTTTGGCGGAGGCTTTTGCGAACCACGTCGCGCCGAAAACGGATGCGTGGCTCGTGCTGGCGGGGCCGGCAGTGGACTCTGTCGACGACGACCCGGAGCAGCCTCAGATTCTGGCCGACCTGCGGTCCATGCGGGATCGCCTGCGACCGGAGGTGCGAGATCGCATCGTCGTCGCTCTACTGCCGATGCAGGACGTCGAGGAAAACGCGGCCATCGTCAACGCGCTGCAGCGCCGCGCTGACGTGGTCGTCCAGAAGAGCCTGGCGGAGGGATTCGGCCTGACGGTGGCCGAGGCGATGTGGAAGGGCCGCCCCGTGGTGGCGAGCCGGGTCGGCGGCATTGAGGACCAGATCGAACACCAAAAAAGCGGATTCCTGATCGACGACCCCACGGACCTGGAAGGTTTCGGCTCGGCTGTGGTGGGTCTGCTGCAGGACCACGACAGGGCCGCTGCCCTTGGCCGCGAGGCGAGACGGCACGTCATCCGGCAGTTCCTTGCGCCGCGACACCTCATGGAGCAGGCGCAGCTGATCACGAGCGTCATCTAACATCGGCGTCCGTGGCGATCCGCTTCTTCCGTTCTGAGGACCTGCCCAGTGACGTCATCTCGCGGGACTTCATCGGCGAAGAACACGGCGGAGTCGGTGCGTGCGTGCTGTTCGTCAACGCGGGCTCCGGCGAGGGGCCGCGCCTTCACCGGCATCCGTATGTCGAGATCTTGATCGTCCTCGAGGGAGTTTCGACCTTCGACGATGGCGAGTCCAAGCGCACGGTCGAAGCCGGCGAGATGGCGGTGGTCGACGCGGGCCAGCCTCATGCCTTCACCAACTCAGGCCAGGGACGCCTGCGGCAGATCGACATTCACCTATCTCCGGCCTTCCACACGGAGTGGTTGGCCTAGGCTGATCCGGGATGCCCAAGACCGAGCCCCACGACCCTGGAGTACAGGTCCCTGGGCGACGCTCCCAAGAGGCTGGCGACGCGTCGCGTTCGCCGGTCAAGGTCGGGCAGGGCGAGGTTCGATTCGGGACCGCGAGCTGGACCGACCCCACGATGACCGCACCCGGCGTCTTCTATCCGAAGGGGGCTGACTCCGCCGAGGAACGCCTGCGCTTCTACGCGAGCCAGTTTTCCATGGTCGAGGTCGACTCGACGTACTACGCGCTCCCGAACAAGCGCACTGCGGAGGCGTGGGTCGAGCGCACGCCGAAGGACTTCGTGTTCGACATCAAGGCGCACGCGCTGATGACCGGCCAGCCGACTGAGGTCGTTCGGCTTCCTAAAGCGATCAGGGAGGAGCTCCCCTCAAACCTGAAGGAGAAGAAGCGCATCTATCGCAAGGACATGCCAGGCGAGCTGCTCGACGCGGTCTATCAGCAGTTCCGTGAGGTATTACAGCCCCTGATCGAGGCGGGCAAGCTTGGCGCCGTGTTCGTCCAGTTCCCCAAATGGGTGTTTCCCTCCAACGAAGCGCGCGAGCTGATCCTCGAGACGCGGCGGCGCCTAGAGCTGCCGATCGCCGTGGAGTTCCGGCACGGCAGCTGGTTCAACGAGAAGAATGCCGAGCGCACGGTGCGGTTCCTGCAAGACAACAAGATCCCGTACGTCGCGGTGGATGAGCCGCAGGGCTTCAAGAGCTCGGTCCCGCCCGTTGTGGTGTCGACGAGCGAAGAGCTCGCTGTTTTTCGGTTCCACGGCCGCAACGTGGAGAACTGGGAGAAAAAGGACATCCCGCCCTCCGAACGGTTTCGGTACCTGTACGACGAGGACGAGCTGGCCGACTGGACACCGAAGATCGCGGCTGTCGCAAAGACCACGCGGCACACTCACGTGGTCTACAACAACTGCTTCTCGAATTACGGCACCACCAACGCGCGCGAGGCTGCGCGACTACTGGCGGAGATGCAGAGTTAACTCTTCTTGTCTATGTATTTCGCGCACCAGGTGTTCAGCTCAGCCCCGTCGCGCCACACCTGGGCAACCCGCTCACGGGCTTTCCCCGTCGCGATCCAGGGCTGGAGTGGCCAGCGCTTCCAGTAGATCAGCCGCTTGTGCCGCAGCAGGTCGGCACGGGGGTGGTCCTGTGGGTACGGAGGCGGCACGCGCTTGAGCTCCTGGCCCTCCACGTCGTAACTCTTCTTGCGCAGTCCGGCGACGATCGACTCCAGCGCCTTGCCCGATCGGTCCCCGGCGATCGCCTCGCGCAGTCGCTTGAGCTGCACGTCATCGACCATGTACCGGCCGCCGGCCGCGACCAGCCCATCAGCGTCCAGCGCGACATAGCCGCCGCGCTCGACGTCGGCGTAAATGTTCAGCTTGTAGGGCGACTTGTCCGCCGAGAAACGGATGTCGCGATTGGGCCGTGACACGCGATGCGGCGGCCCGAACTCCGCCTCGAGGTCGGCGAGGAGCGCCAGCATCGGGGCCTTGACCTCGGCCTCGTACTGGCGGCGGTGCGCTTCGAAGTAAGCCTTGTTGTTATTGGCTCGAAGGCCGAGAAAAAACCCTTTGAAGTCGCCCTTCCAGCCGGCGAACTGGCCAGTCATGCAGGCAGATTAGCGCCACGGACCCACTGCGCATTAATAAGGAAGAGGCCTCGCCTTATCCCTTCAGGGAATGAGCGTCTTGAACTGGGGCAGGCTGCGCGATCAGTGCCTGGTCGGGCTGTCGGTGATCGCTTTCTTCTGGGTCGCGAGCCAGGTCGTGGGCCGGGTGCTGCACATCGTCGTGGTCGTGCTGCTCGCGCTCGGCCTGCTCGCGGTCGGGATCCTGATCATCGGGCCACCGACGATCCAGCAGAGCGAGGCCGTGGCGGAGCGGCTCCCCGGCTACCTCGACCAGCTGAACGGATATCAACCGCTGGCGGGGATCGACCTCGCCGGCTCGCTACGGGGCATCGCGCAGTCGACCCTCTCCAGCGCGGTAACCGTGGCGGAGGCGGTCGCGGGCGGCGTGATCGACACGATGCTGGTCCTGGTGCTCGGCTTCTGGTTCATCGTCGACGGCGGGCGAATGGTGGCTGTGGCGCTGCGCCTGGTCCCTGAAAAGCAGCGCGATAAAGCGCGCTTCGTCCAGGACACGGTGAGCCAGGTGGTTGGGATGTACATCCGCGGCCAGCTCGTGATGGCCTCAATCATCGGCCTCTCAGCGGGAGTGGGCTCGTGGCTGCTCGGCGTGCGTTACCCGGTGCTGATCGGCATCCTGGCTTTTCTCTTCGAGCTGATCCCGATGGTCGGCCCCATCCTCGCCTCAATGCCCGCTGTGGTGATCAGCCTCACGCAGCCGTTCCCCCTCGTGGTCTACGTGATCATCTTTTTCGTCGTGATGCAGGTGATCGAGAACAACGTGCTCGCGCCGCGCATCACCGGCGGAGCGGTGGGCTTGCATCCGGTGGCCGCGCTGCTGGCCATCGTCATCGGCGCTGACCTGGGTGGAGTCGTCGGCGCGCTTTTCGCAGTCCCCTTCGCGGGTGTCGCATCGGTGCTGATCGCTGCGGTGTGGAAAGGATGGCGCGGTGAGCCGGTGATCTTCGAGCGCGCCGGCATGCACTTCAAGCTCCCCAAAAAACGCGCTCCTGCATAGAAATGTCAAGGCGCCGCTCGCCGGTATGGGCGCGCGACGCGACGTTGCACTTAATGACGGACCAAACCACGGGAGGATCGAAGAATGCCGATAACCAACCCACACGAGATGTTCGTCCACGGGCATGGGGACTGAGGTGGCTCTTCTGATCGCGGCCGGCGGCTCATTCGCCGGCATTCATGGAGCCTCCAGTGGATCCAGCACCCTCCATCTGGAGCTGTGGCAGGTGATCAACCTGCTAGGCACACCTTTGCTGGCGATGATCTTCGCGGGGCCGGTCATCGATGACGTGAGGGCGTGGCTGGCCCGACCCGACGACCGCTGAGAACCAAACGAAAAGAAGGGCCGCCACTCCGGCGGCCCTTCGCGAGAAAAGAAATCAGCTTGCCGCGATGCCTTCCTGGCTGCCTCCGCCAGGGACCGCGGCGACCTGGACCGGCGTCAGCGAACCGCCGGCGCCGATGCTGAAAACGTGCACCGTGCTCAGCATCCCGCTCTGCACGTACAGGAACTGCCCACTTGCGACCGAGTCGGTCGCGCCCTCGATGCCGGACGCCGCCATCGCCGTGACGAGGACCACGGTCCCGTCGGCGTTGACCCGGAACTGGCTCACCGTACCGCTGCCCGTGTTGGACGTGTACTCGTAGCCGCGAGCCGATGCGACCCAGCAGAGCGCAGCCTGGGTGTCGGAGACCGGAGCGCTCACCGGCGTGATCGTGTTGTCTGAGTTGACGGTGAACGTCTCCAGCGAGCTGCTGCCCGCGAAGTTCAAGATCATCCGGCCGGCGCGGTCGAACACAAAGGCGAATGGCACCGGCGACGCCGCGTTCTTGACTGGCGTCGCCGACAGCCGCCCATCCGGACCGGCCGAGAACACATCAACCGTGTTGTGTGTCTTGGTCGTGACGATCAAGTGCTCGCCGTCGGGGGTGAAGCCGGCCTCGGCGGGCGAGCTGAGAAAAAAGGGCACGGTCGCATTGGCCAGCAAGAGCGTGCGGGTCGAGCCCTCGATGGGGTGCAGCCGGTCGCCGGCAATCCTGTACCCCGAGACAAAGCCCTGACCTCCGGCGTCGAGGACGTAGACCAGGTTGTCATGGACGGCGAATGCAGTCGGGAACGGGCCGCCTGAAGAGAGGACCTGCGTCAGCTCGAGCCGGTCGCCGCTGACGTGGAACACCGAGATGGTGTTGCTTCCGGCGTTTACCGCCAGCAGCAGGCCGGCTTCATGGATGAGCCTCAGCGACCCCTGTGAAGCCAGGGGATCGGATCCCGCACCCGTCTCGCGGCCGCCCTGGCCGCCGGTTGCGTAGCTCGCGGCAAGGGTCAAGGAGCCGTCCGCATTGCGGTGATAAGCGGCGATCGAATTTGCACCGGGGTCGTTGGTCTGCACGAAGATCGCTCGACCAGACGAGTCGTCCGATCCTCCCGCCGCCTGCGCTGGAATCGCTGCGGCGATCGCCGCGGCCACCATCGCGAGGACCAACCCAACCACACGAAACTGCCTTTTCATACACACGCCTCCTACGCGAAATTTCGATTCGCACATGAGGCTGACCGGACCGCATTGAGGGAAAGTGACACATCGTTACAGGCCCTACACAAAAGGGCGAAAACCGCTACGCGGCGGGCAGGCTGAACCAGAAACGCGTGAAGTGACCGTTCGAATCCGCGCCAACCCGACCGCCGGATGCTTCGACGAGCTGCTTGACGATGGCCAGGCCGATGCCGGCCCCGCCTCGTGCCGTATCGCGCGATTTCTCGACCCGATAAAAGCGCTCGAAGATATGCGGCAAGTCTTCAGCCGGGATACCGTCGCCGGTGTTGGTGACGGAGACGAGCACCCGCGAGCGGTTGCCCTCCGCATCGATCGAGGCTCGGCCACGGCGCGGCGTGTAACGTGACGCGTTCTGGAGCAGGTTGGCGAGGACCTGGGCGAGGCCGTCCGGCTCGGCGCGGGCGACCAGGCCTTCGGGGACCCGCACCTCCACTTCGATCTCCTTCGCCTCGAACGCAGCGCGTGCAACCTCGAACGCCGACCGGACCGCTTGCGGGAGATCGATGTCCTGACGGACCGCGGTTCGATCACCGTGTCCGTTGTCGGCGAGGGCGTCGAGGGAACGCGAGAGCCTGACCAATCGCTGCGCCTCTTCGTGCAGCGAGCCGAACTGCTCCGGCGTCGGGGCGATCACACCGTCGCGGAGCGCCTCGAGGTAGCCCTGGAGGTTGGTCAGAGGCGTGCGGAGCTCGTGCGCGGCGTTGACGATGAAGTCCCTTCGCTCGCGCTCCTGCTCAGCCAGGCTGGCCGCCATCTGGTTGAACGAGTCGGCGAGGGACGCGAGCTCATCCGGCCCCGCCGAAGGCACGCGCGTCTCGTAGTCGCCGGCCGCAATGCGTTCCGCAGCCCGCGTCATGCGGCGAAGGGGCATCGCAAGCCGTGCCGCGAGGATCACGGCGAGGACCACGCTGACGGAGATTGCGATCAGAACCGCGATCAGAAAGATCGTCTCCACGCCGTGATCGAACATGGCCTGCGCGTCTGCCGCCGGTGTCCCCGCCTGGATCATCAGGCGGTTGAAAGTGGACTGGGCGACCACCAGCACTCCTACGACGATGATCGCGATCGCGATGAAGGCGACCGCGATCGAAACGAGCGTGATCCCCGTAGCGAGACTTCGAAACCGTCGCAACACGCTAAGCGACCGCGCGGTAGCCAAGGCCGCGCACGGTCACGATGTAACGTGGCGTCCCCACCTCTTCGCCCAGCTTGTCGCGCAGCCTTCCGATGTGCACGTCAACCGTCCGTTCCAGAGCGTCCCCTTGCGACGGTCCATAGAGCGAGTCGAGCAGCGCCTGGCGCGTGAGCACGCGTCCGCGCGCCTGCACCAGCGCGACGAGAAGGCGGAACTCGGCCGGGGTCAAGCCCACCGCCTTGCCCTCACGGCGCACCTCGATGCGGTCGAGGTCGATCACGAGGTCGCCATGCTCGATCACGCCATGTCCGCCCGCTGATCCGTTCAGGTCCCTGGTTCGCCGCAGCACAGCCTTGACTCGAACCACCAGCTCCGCCGGCGAGAAAGGCTTGGCCAGATAGTCGTCGGCGCCCTCGTGGATGCCGTAGACGCGGTCCGCGACCTGGGCGCGCGCCGAAAGCATCACGATCGGCACGGCGGAGCGCTCTCGGAGGATTCGCATCAGGGCAAGCCCGTCGAGCTCGGGCAGCATGATGTCGAGCACGATCAGCCTAGGGTGAAACTCGCCGAACGCCTTGAGCGCGGCCTGGCCGTTTGCAGCGGTGATGACGCGAAAGCCCTCGCGCTCGAGGTAGGTCTTCACGAGGGACACGATCTTCGGGTCGTCGTCGACCACGAGAATCGGTGCGGTCATATCGAGACCCATGCTAGAGGCGAACCTTAGGCAGGCAATATGAAGGCTGTTTGAAGCGCGGTTCGGGCTTAGTCCCCGACCCGGATCGAGCTGCCGACGCTGATGCGCCCGCTCGAAAGCAGGTCGGCGCGCAGCCCGGCCCGATGAGTCAGCGGCTTGATCACTGGCTTGCCGGTCAGCGCGACGAGGTGGGCGCACGGCTCACACAGCTCGGTGGCACGCGCCAGAACATCGCCGATCCAGAACTCCTTGCCAACCAGCTCGTTGAGACGGATGCCGCGCGTGGTCAGGTTGCGGCGCGACTCGCCGGGCGCGAGGTCGATGCCGGATTCACTTGCGAGTCGCTCCATCTCCTCGGCCTCGATCAGCGTCACGTCGCGGCTCTCGTCGGAGTCGTCTTTCCAGAACCCGTCTCGCCGCGCGTAGCGGTCCCCGGTCAAGCCAACGCCGGCTACGACCTCCACCGAATCCAGCGACCGCATCGGCGAGCCGGCGGCCTCCGCGATGTGAATGTGCTCAACGGTTCCGCTCACAGCAGAGGGATTATCCAGCGCCCGGTGCGGCGTCTGCTCGAGATTGAATACGCTGCTTCAAGGATGGCGAGAGGAATTCACGCAGCGACGTTTCCCGGCGAGAGCCCGGAATACCGGCTCGCCCGCAACAGCCTTCTGCGTCCGGAGGTCAAGCTGCGAAAGCAGATCGCGACCGTGGCAGAGGAGCGGCGCAAGCTCCCCGCCGGCGGGGTCGTCAAGAGGGACTACGTGTTCGACGCCTCTGGGCCAGGTGCTACCTGATCTCGCGGTCGTAATCCGGGAAGTACCGCTGGATCGTCGAGAGCTCGAACCTGCGCAGGATCGAGCTCGGTGGCTCGCGCAGCAGTAGGAACTCGAAGCTCCGTTCGACGAGATCTTCGACGTTGCCCAACTGGTCGCCACGGCCCCAGCGGGCAAGCTCCGCCGCGGACACGGTCACGGTGTGCTGGGTGTGCTCGCCGGCGTGCTCGACGTCGACCTCGCAGACCCAGCCACCGGCGTCGGGCTCGGCCTCCACCTTCACCATTGCGCCCGTTTCCCGACCTAAATGTAATGACGTTCAGCCGGCGGCGGCATAATGCGGCCAGCTTGGCCGCAAACTGGGCACTTAACGATGTTCCGGCCCCGATCGTCGTCTACGACGGCGAGGGACGCGTCATCCAGGCCAACGACCAGGCGTGCTCCCTGCTCGGACTGAGCCTCCGCGATCTCCTGGGCGCCAGCCCCGAAGACTCGGGCTGGCTCGTGGTGGAATCGGTGGAGGGGCCCATCACGGTCCATCCGGCGGTGGCCGCATTGCGGACGGGCCACCCCGTGCGCGGCGTCCTCGTGCGCGCAAGGCGGCCAGCCGGCGCTGATGTGTGGCTGCAGGTCGATGCTGTCCCGGAACCGGGCGGCCAGGTCGTAGCGACCCTGACCGACGTCACCCATCTCATCGCATACAGCAGGGTGTCCAGCCGCTCGGCCGGAGACCACATCGTGGACGAGGTCACGGACCGCCTGGCCCAGGCCAGGATGGAGCCCCGCGCAATCCTGACTACCGTCACAAAGGCGTTAAGCAAATTGAGGCCCGGAATCTGGGTTGCGTCCCTGATGGGCAAGGATCCATCCGACATGCAGATCGTCGCCACGAACGACGACAACGATGAGGGGACGGATTACGCCGCGACCTACGTCGAATCGATGAGACTCGCCGGATCCCTCGAGACAACGCCGATCTCGTCTCGCGTCATCGAGTCGGGACAGCCGCTGTTGATGCCTGACATCACCGTGGAAGACCTGATGGGCTTCCTGAACGACGACGTGCGCTCCTACCTGGCGATCCATCCGTGGCAGTCGCCGGAGATCCACCTCGGCGTCGTGGTCGTGCCGATGCGGGCTCGGGGCGCCACGATCGGCACGCTCGGCCTGTTCGAGCGCCGAGGCTCAAACCCCCTGACCGACAAGGACACGCTCTGGATGCAGTCGATCGCCGATCGGACCGGCCTTGCCGTTGAGAACGCGCAGCTATACTCGGACGCGGTCAATCGCCTGGAGCGGCTGGCAGCGCTGCAGAGCGTGAGCCTGGCGATCAGCGCCAGCCCTGACTTGAGACTTACCCTCAAGGTCATCCTCGACCATGTGACCTCCCAGCTGAAGGTGGATGCCGCGGACGTGCTCCTCCTGGACGAGACCGACAACACGCTCACGCTTTCGGCCAGCACCGGCTTCCTCGCAACCGCCGTGCAGGACTACCGATTGCCCGCAGATGACGGCGTCCCCGGCCGTTCCGTGACGGGCCGGCGGATCGAAACCGTCACCGCTATGAGCGCCTTCTCCCAGTTCCGCCGGCGCTCTCTGTTCGCCCGGGAGGGGTTCAAGGCCTACGGCGCGGTGCCCCTGATCAGCCGCGGCAAGCTGCTCGGAGCACTCGAGGTGTTTCACCGCTCGCCCCTGACCCCGGACCAGGAATGGCTTTCCTTCCTGGACGCCCTCGGCAGCGTCGCGGCCGTGGCGATCGACAGCGCGACCATGCAGGAACGGCTTCGCCACGGCCGGTGGCCCGGCCAGGCCCCCAAGCCCACGCGGATTTCGCCCGAGATGAGCAGGACGGAGACCGAGATCATGCGCCTGGCGGTGGAGGGCATGACCAACCGCGAGATTGCGGCCAAAGTTCACCTCAGCCAGAACACCGTCAAGTTCCATATGCGCCAGATCTTCCAGAAGACCGGGGCCGTCAACCGGACCGGGCTGGCCCACGAGGCCGCCAAGCAAGGCTGGCTTTAATCAGGTTGGGTTAACAGAACTACCCATGTGGGTAGTGAATTGGCCCTACGGAGAGTGAACCGCTAAGCGATAGCTTCTTACGCTCACTCACACGGGAGCGTGGTTGCTTTACATGGACGTCGTTACCACCTGGGTAAGGTCCCCTGACACCCGGGAAGCTGATGGCTGGTCAGGCCGTCGGTTCCTGGTCCTCGGGGTGCTGGCGCTGTCGCTTACCCTCTTGGCGCTTCCCCCGGCCATAGCCGCCCTTGCCCTCCTTGGCCTGATCTCGTGAACACGCCCGAAGGAATGGTGTTGGGCCCGTACCGGGTCATGGAGCGGATCGGCCGCGGCGGAATGGCATCGGTTTACCGCGCCTATCACCCCGCCCTCGACCGGTACGTGGCGATCAAGATCCTCCCCGACTTCTTCGCCGATGAACCGGAGTACCGCGAGCGATTCCAGCAGGAGGCTCGGTCGGTCGCCCGGCTCAAGCACCCCAACATCCTCGAGATCTTCGATTATGGCTACGAAGGCGGTCTGGCCTATCTTGTCCTGGAGCTTGTCGAGGGTGGCACGCTGGCGGACCGCGTCGGCAAGCCCATGGAGCTGCAGGGGGTGGTCCATCTCCTGGAGCAGTTGGCCGGGGCACTCGACCACGCGCATGCCAACGGCGTCCTTCACCGCGACATCAAGCCTTCCAACATCCTGATCCACAAGGACGGGTCACCCGTTCTCGGCGACTTCGGTCTCGCCAAGATGGCCGGCTCCATGCGCCGCCTGACCGGGTCGGGCACCGTCATGGGCACGCCCGAGTACATGTCCCCCGAGCAGGCGGCCGATGAGCCGCTCACCGCGGCGTCTGACGTCTATTCGCTCGCGATTGTGGCCTACGAGATGCTGACCGGACGCGTGCCGTTCGAGGCTGACACGCCGGCCGCAACGTTGCTATCCCATGTCACCAAACCGATGCCGGCGACGCGTGAGCTGCGGGGCGAGCTCTCCGCGCATGTAGAGGATGTCCTTCGGAAAGCGCTCGCCAAGAGTCCGCAGGAGCGCTTCCAGACCGCCGCGGCATTCGTCGCCGCGCTCAAGCCGGCGGCGTGGCCGAACCGCCGGGGCGACGACCTGTCCGGGCTCATGCCGGCCACGCGACGCGTCAGCCGGCCCGACCGAATCCCCGTCGTGCTGGTGGTGGATGACGGGCCGGCAAACCGCGAGCTCATCGAAGCCTGCCTCGCCGACGTCGATTGCCAGGTCCGCACCGCGGAGGATGGAAATGCCGCCCTGAAGGCGATCCAAGGGTTCCACCCCGACCTTGTGCTGCTCGATGTGCAGATGCCCGGCATGGACGGTTACGAGGTCTGCCGGCGAATCAAGGCAACTCCGGGATCGAGGCTCCTGCCAGTGGTCATGATCACGTCCCTCGATGACACCAGCGACCGGATCCACGCGCTCGAGGCAGGCGCCGACGATTACATGACCAAGCCCGTCGACCGCGTCGAGCTGGTGGCGCGGGTTCGCTCGGCGCTGCGGTTGAAGAGCGTCTATGACTCGCTGGACAGCGCGGAGCATGTGATCTTCGCGCTGGCGGCCGCTGTTGAGGCGAAGGATCCGTACACCGAAGCCCACACGCAGCGAGTTGCGGAGTCGGCACGCCGAATCGGCGCCGGCCTCGGCCTTTCCGCCTCTGAGCAGGACGCACTGTACCGCGGAGGGCTCATCCACGACATCGGCAAGATCGGCATCCCCGACGCGATCCTGCTCAAGCCAGGTCCGCTCGACGCCCGCGAGCTCGCGACGATGCGCTTGCATCCCGCCATCGGCGAGAACATCGTGGCCCCTTTGCGCTCTGGCGCTGCGCTGCTGCCCATCATCCGCCACCACCACGAGCACTTCGACGGAACCGGTTATCCGGACCGCCTCGCCGGCACCGACATACCGCGCTTGGCCCGAATCATCGCCGTCTGCGATGCCTTCGACGCGCTGGTCAGCGACCGCCCTTACCGCTCCCGCAGGACGCCTGAGGAAGCGATCGCCACGCTGCGGGCCGGTGCCAGGCGGCAGTGGGACCCGGAGGTCGTCGACGTCTTCGTCAGCGACTCCGGCGCGGTCTCCAGAATGGGCGCGGCCTGAGGTGGGCCGGTGAAGGAGCTGGTTCCCTACCTGCAGGACGCGACTGCTGTCGCGTTTGTCGCCCTTGGCGTGGTCACAGCTCTCACGTGGCTGCGGCGGCGGGACCGTTCGTTGGCCTTCCTAGCCCTGGCGATCATCCTCCTCTCAGCGGTGTCCGGCCTGGGCCGGCTGCAGGCGCACATCTCGATCATGCTGCCGTTCCTCGGCCCGATCGAGCTGCTCGCCTTCGTTGGCACCGCCTACGCCCTCCTCCTCTATCGAAACTCTCTCATCCCCCTCCCTCGGCGCTGGCATGCTGCCGCTCTCGTTTCGTTGGTGGCTGCCAGCGTCCTTATCGTCGCCGCGCTGGCGCTTTCGCTGAACCGGGTTTTGCTCACGGTCATCGCGGTTGGATTCGTTCTGGTCTGGTCTGCCTGTGTGGCCGAGCCGGCGCTACGGTTCTGGCTGGCCGCGCGGCGGTTGCCCGCCGTTCAAGCGTGGCGCCTGCGGTCGCTGAGCCTGGGCTTCGGCGGAATCGTCGCCGTGCTCCTGTTCGCCGTCTCGGTCGGGCTGTTGGTCAGGCAACCCGTGATCCAGGTGGTGGTCGAGGTGGTCGTGCTCGCCATCATTCCGCTCCTTTATGCGAGCTTCTCTCCGCCGGCTTGGCTGCGCCGGCAGTGGCGCGCGGAAGAGGAAGAAGGCCTTCGTGGATTCATGGAGGACCTCCTTGTCAGCGAAGACCGAGACGCTCTCGCGAGCCGCGCGGTGGAATGGGCGATGCGCCTGGTCGGCGGCGGTTCGGCCGTGCTGTTCGACGCCTCGGGCAAGCCCACCACCAGCCGTGGTCTGGAGGCCGCACAGGTCGCCGCGATCGGCGTTGACGCGGCGGGCCTCGACGAGGGTCTCAACCGAATCAGGCTTGATGGTGTCGACAGAAACGCACTGTCCGTGCCGGTCAAAGGATTGACCGCATCGGCGAACCTGGTCGTCTTGGCCGGGCCCTTCACTCCCACTTTCGGAGGCGAGGAGACAACCAGGATGCAGCAGCTGATGAGCGCTTTCGTCACAGCGCTCGATCGCCGCCAACTCATCCAGGAGCTCGAGCAGTCCAACGCAGCGCTCATGGAGGCGAACAAGCACAAGAGCGTCTTCCTCGCCAACATGAGCCACGAGCTGCGCACCCCGCTCAACTCGATCATCGGCTTCTCGGAGCTGCTGACGGACGCGCGCGACGGTCAGTTCGACGAGGCGACGCGCAAGCGGTTTGTCGGCCAGATCATGACGAGCGGCAAGCACCTGCTCGGCTTGATCAACGACATCCTCGACCTCTCCAAGGTCGAGGCGGGCCAGATGGAGCTGCGGCTCAACGTGATGTCGGTCGCCGAGTCGGTCGACCAGGTGATCAAGACCGTCGAACCGCTCGCGGCCAAGAAGAGCATCACGCTCAAGTCCAGCGCCGCCGACGCCGGCGATGTCCTCGCCGACCCCGGCAAGGTGAAGCAGATGCTGCTCAACCTGGTCTCGAACGCCATCAAGTTCACATCCGAAGGCGGGTCGGTCACGATCAGCGCTCTGCGCCTGAAGGACATGCTCGAGATCTCGGTCGCTGACACCGGAATCGGCATCGCTGATGCAGACCAGAAGTCGATCTTTCAGGAGTTCCACCAGCTCGATCAAGGTCCCGGCCGCAAGCACGAGGGCACCGGGCTCGGTCTCGCACTGACCAGGCGGTTCGCTCTCCTGCACGGCGGCGACGTGCGTGTTACCAGCCGTGTCAACAAGGGCAGTGTTTTCACGCTGATCCTGCCCATCCGGGTGGGCGCGCCTCCCGCCCTTGCACCCGTGCCCGTCGCAAAGAACGGACACGGCTCCGGTCCCCTGGTCCTCGTAGTCGAGGACGACCCCGCCGCGGCCGAGCTCCTGACGCGCCAGCTCGTCGCCGCGGGCTACCGGACCGAGGTGGCGCGCACCGGCAGCGAGGCGCTGGCCCGCGCGCGGCAGCTGCAGCCCGCCGCAATCACTCTCGACATCATTTTGCCCGAGGTCGACGGTTGGGAGGTGATCACTCGTCTCAAGAGTGACGAGGAGACGAGCCGAATACCGATCGTCGTGGTGAGCGTGGTGGACAACCCGGAGCTCGGGCTCGCGCTGGGCGCGATCGACTACCTCGTGAAACCGATAGAGGCGAGCGATCTGATCGAGCGGCTCAACCGGTTCAACCTGAAGCGCGTGTCGGCCCAGGACGGTATCCGCGTCCTCGTGGTCGATGACGAGCCCGCCAACCGCACGCTGCTTACGAAGGCGCTGGAGCCGGCCGGCTTCACGGTCTTCCCCGCCTCGGGCGGCCGGGAGGCGATCGAGCTGGCGAAGTCGTTGCAACCGGATCTCGTGCTGCTCGACCTGATGATGCCCGAGGTCACCGGATTCGATGTCGTCGAAGCTCTGCGCGCCAATGAGTCGACGCGCGATACGCCGATCATGGTCCTCACCGCAACCAGCCTGAGCGAGGCCGACAAACGTCTTCTCAACGGAAGGGTCTCGAAGATCCTCAGCCGAGGCTCGGTCGCGACCACGGATATCGTCGGCCTGCTCAAACGGGTGGTCGCTCATCGCAACGGGCTGACATGACAGGCAAGGGGCTGATCCTCGTCGTCGAAGACAACGAGGCCAACCAGATGCTGGTGAGGGCTGTGCTCGAGCTGGAGGGTTATCGCGTCGAGCTTGCGGGCTCTGCGGACGAAGCGCTCGAACAGCTCCGGGATTCTCCGCCTGACCTCATCCTGATGGACGTGCAGCTGCCGGGTGAAGACGGCCTCTCGCTGACCCGCCGGATCAAGGCCGACCCGGCGACGTGTGCCATCCCCGTCGTCGCCCTTACCGCGCACGCGATGACCGGTGATCGCGAGCTGGCGCTGAACGCAGGATGCGCCGGCTACATCTCCAAGCCGATCGACACTCGAACCTTTGGCCTGCAGGTCACCCAGTACCTCGTCGACAACCCGAACCGTGGCCGCGTGGTGGCCTTGTGAGTGGGCGTGATCGAATCCTCGTCGCCGATGACGATCCCGCCAGCGCCGAGCTCCTCAAATACTTCCTCGAATCCCATGGGTTCACCGTGGAGACCGCGCCCGACGGCAACCGAGCGCTCGAGATGGGCACGAGCGGTGAGTTTCAGCTCGTGATCCTGGACATGCACATGCCCATGTATGACGGCGTGGAGGTCCTTGAGTTTCTGCGCAAGCGACACGTCCTGCACCCGATCAAGGTCATCGCCGTAACCGGCGACCTTTCCGACGGCCTGAGACGGGAGCTCGAAGCCGCGGGCATCGACAGCTTCCTGACCAAGCCGGTCGACCTCCAAACCCTGCGTGCTGAAGTCGATCGGCTGATGGCGGTCTGAGGGCGGCGGTGATCGCCCTCACCCTGGACGCGGTCGAGGAGCCGACCGTCGGGGTGACGCCCTGGGTCCTGGTCGTCGTTTCGGACGAGCGCAAACGACGCATCGCGCGCAGCGCCTGGGAAGCCGCTGGGTTCGCAGTCGAGGTCGCGACGAGCGCCCTGGACGCGCTCGAGTGCCTCATGGTGATGACCCCCTCCCTCGTCGTCGTCGACGAATGGGTATACAGGCCAACCCAGCGCTGATGCGGCGATTCCTCCTGGCCGTCTTCGTTGCCGCCGTCCCGCTGACGGCGATCACCGTTGTGCTTGCTCTCCAATCCGGCGGTGAGGGTGGCATGACCGCGGTCGGCGACATCGGCCGGGCTCTGCTCGCCTTGGCCGCGGCCGTGACATGCGGGCTGACGGCCTGGCGATCAACCGGTCGCACGCGCTGGGCCTGGGCGCTGCTTGCCGCGTCCGCCGGCACCGCGCTCACCGGTGAGATCGGCGAGGCCGTGTACACGATCTGGTTCGGCCGCACACCACCGTTTCCATCGAGCGCGGACCTCGGGTTCATCGGGGCGGTCCCATTTGCGATCGCCGGGCTTCTCGCCTTCCCAGCGATCCGAAACCAGTTCGCCAAGCGGCGCCATGCCGCGCTCGACCTGGCCATGGTGGCTCTGTCGCTCACCTTCGTGAGCGCCGCCCTGTTGTTGCCGCTGACATATCTGAAGCCTGAATCGGCTTTCGCCTGGTTGGTGGGCGCTGCGTTTCCCGTGTCCGACGTCGCGATCCTCACGGTGATCTTCGCCAGCATCCGCCGCAGCCTGGCCACGCAGGATGGGCGGCTGGTGCTGGTCGTATGCGGGCTGGGAATCACGGCTTTCTCCGACAGCTCCTATGCCTTCTTATCGGTGATCGGCAGCCTGCCCCCCGTCGGATATCTGGTCGAAGCCGGCTCTGCATACGGGTATGCCCTGATCGCCCTCGCTCCTTTATGGCCGCAGCGCCGCCACGATGAGCGAGCGGGCGAGATGGCGCTGTGGCAGGACGTCATCCCCTACCTCGGCGTGACCGCCGTGATTGCGACGGCCTTGGTGCTGTGGCTGGCGAAGAGGCAAATCGATCCTTTCGCAGTGCTGCCAGGCGCCGGCGTGCTCGTCGTGCTTCTAGCGAGCCAGCTGCTTGCGCGCACCGAGGCACGCACGCTTCTCCGCCAGAGCAGGCTTGCGGAGACGCGGATCAGGGAACGCGAGAACATGCTCAACAACGTGATCGACCACGCTCCGCAAGGCGTGGCCTCGATCGGCGTCGACAGGCGCATCACGCACGCCAACCCCCGGCTGGCCTCGATGCTTTACGCGCCGCTCCAGGTCCTCATCGGAGCCAGCACCGACGGCTTCCTCCCGCCGGATTACGTGTCGCGGGTTTTCAGCTCGTTCGCGCCGCGCGTCGACGGCTCGGCGGAGACATACGAGTCCGACTGCCAGATCCGGCGCGCAGATGGCAGCCAGTTCTGGGTCCACTGGAGCGCCAATCCCGTCCGGAAGGCCGACGGTTCGATCGACTATTTCCTCTCGACGTTCGAGGACGTCACCGCCAAGCGCGAGGCGGAGGAGACGGCCGTGGCCAACCTGGCGCAGCTGGAGAAGCTCAGCCGACTCAAGAGCGAGTTTATCTCCATGGTCAGCCATGAGTTCCGCACCGCGCTGGTGGGCATCCAGGGTTTCAGCGAGCTCATGCGTGAGCAGGAGATGGGCACGGAAGAGATCCAGGCGCTCGCGGGCGAGGTCTACAACGAAGCGCAGCGACTCAACCGGATGATCACCGAGATGCTCGACTTTGACCGCCTGGAGGCGGGCAAGCTCCGGCTCGACCTCAAACCAATCGACCTCAACCAGATCGTCCGCGATGCGGTTGCGCGCGCAACTGTCACAAGCCGCAAGCACATGATCACGGCGGAGCTGCAGCCAACGCTGCCGGCGGCATTCGGTGACCCCGACCGTATCACCCAGGTGCTCACGAACCTGCTGAGCAACGCGATCAAGTACTCACCGAATGGCGGAGAGATCTGTGTGCGGACGCACTTGAACGGCGGCTCGGTGGAGGTCGCGGTCAAGGACCATGGAGCCGGCATTCCCGCAGAGTTCATCAGTCGGCTGTTCGGCCGCTACGAGCGCTACGAGGACAAGCACGCGGGCAAGATCATCGGGACCGGGCTGGGTCTCGCCATCACACGCCAGATCGTCGAGATGCACGGTGGCAGGATTTCGGTGGACAGCGTGGTTGGCAGCGGGTCGGAGTTCCGGTTCACCCTGCCGCTCGCCTCCACCGCGGCAGCGGCCGTCACCAGGTCCGCGTGACCTTCTGAATCGCGCGCGGCCTGTCGGGGTCGATGCCACGTGCGACCGCGACCTGGTGGGCCAGCAGCTGTCCCAGCACCGCCAGCGGGATCGGGGTCAGCTCTTCGGGCAAACCTGAAACATCGAACAGGTGCAAGACGCGGCAGCCCTTCGCCTCGAGGCGCGACTTTACCGATTCCAGGTCGGAAGCGACCCGCCCTTTTCCATCCACGATCAGCACGGGCAGGCCCGCCTCGACGATGGCGATAGGCCCATGCTCGAAATCGGCTATCGACCACGCTCGCGCGAGGACGTAGCTCGTCTCGCTGAGCTTCAGCGCTATCTCCTCAGCCGTCGAGAAGTTGAAGCCGCGCCCGAGCACGACAGCGCGCGGACCCATCAAAGGCGGCACCAGCGGTACGAGGTCGTCATCCCTCTCGAGCGTGCGCGCGATGGCATGGGGGACCGCCTCCAGTGCCGCGGCAAATGAAGGCTCTGGATGCACCGACTGCGAGATCAGCGCAAGGGAGAGAAGGCTCGCGGTGTACGTCTTCGATGCCGGCACGCTGAGCTCAGGTCCGGCTTCCATCGACATCACGAGCTCCGCGGCATGGGCAAGCTTTGACGCCGCGTTGTTGGTGATCGCAACCGTCAGCGATCCCTGCCTTCTTGCCTCCTCGACCACGGCGATCACGTCGGGTGATTCGCCGGACTGGGAGATTCCGATCACACACTGGCCGTCCAGCCGAGGCGGGCGCGCGTAATGCGTGAACAGGGACGGTGCGGCCAGCGCAACGAGCTCCTGGTTGCGCACTCCGAACAGATACTTGGCGTAAAGCGCGGCGTTGTCGGAGCTGCCCCGCGCGGCGATGACAAAGCCTCTGTGCGGGGTCTCCCGGATCCTCTCCCCGATCGTGCTCGCCGCAGCCGCTCCAAGCTCGAGCAGCCGCTCCGCCACGGCGACCTGTTCAGCGATCTCCTCGCGGAAACGGCTCATTGGCGCAGCAGCTCCCCAGCGAGGCGCAGCGCGCCTTCGACCGGTGGCCGCTCGAGGCGGACGCAGGGCGAGGCGAGCTCCTTTCGCACGGCGGTCTCGAGCCGCGCCTGGTTGAGAAGCAGGCCGCCTGCCAGCACGACGGGGCCGTCGACGGCGAGCGACTGACGCAGTTCGCGGACCAGGGTCCCGAGCTCCCCGGCCGCGCGGCGGATGATCTCCTCGGCGCCTGGATCCGAATCCGCGGCGTCGAACACGGCCGACGCAAGGCCGGCCCATTCCATCGGCTCGAGCCTCGAGTGCAGGGCGGCGGTCAGCTGTCGCGGGTCGCGCGCGTGGCAGGCAGCGAGCAGCCCATCACCCAGCGAGCCCAGCGGTAGGCCTGCGTCGGCGCGGCCGAGCACTTTGCGCGCAGCCTCCCGCGTGATCCACACGCCCCCTCCTTCGTCTCCGACCATCCATCCCCATCCCCCGCGCTGAGCTTCGCGGCCCTTGCGCGTCCGGCCGTAGGCGACCGACCCAGTGCCCGCGACGAGGGCGATGCCTTCATCCACCCCCGCGGCGGCCAGGACAAGCCTCGCGTCGTGGACCACGCTGAGCCTGCAGTCCGGGAGCAGGCGCTCGAGCAGCTTCTCGAGTCGCGTGCGTCCCGCCGGAATTTCGGCCCCGGCCGCCCCAGCGCAGCAGGCGCTTGGCCGGATGTGGCCAAGCTTGCCGAGCAGCGTCGTCAGCCGGTCGTCGACCAGCTCTGCGTCGAGCGTGGCGACATTGGCTCCGGGCCCCTCAACGTCAAGATCGGCGCGAGCGTTCCCGCGCAGCCGGGCTCGGCTCGCGGAACCACCGATGTCGAGGCCGAGCAGTGTTGGGCCTAAGAGGGCCGCTGAAATTTCACCACTCCTCGGATCATCGTCAGCCGCACACGGAGGTCGGCGTCGAGCACGACGAGGTCCGCGCACGCGCCGACGCTGATACGGCCCAGCCGACCCTCGCCGAGGACGCGCGCCGGGACCGACGAGGCAAGGCCGATCGCGCGCGCCACCCCGACGCCGGGCAGATGGGCCACCAGGCGGAGCAGGTCCGGCATGCTGGCAGCGCTTCCCGCCAAAGTTCCGTCCTCGAGCCGCACGACCTTGCCGTCGCTGACCACTGGTCGGCCCGAGAGCGCGTAGGTGCCGGGCGGCTCGCCGGCCGCCGCGGTCTGGTCCGTCGTCAGCGCGATTCGCGAATAGCCCTTGACTCGAAGCAGCTGCTCACAGATCGAGGGATGCACATGCTCGCCGTCGGCGATCAGGCCCACCGTCACTCGAGGGTCGAGCGCCAGGGCCAGCGCGATGCCCGGGCGCCGATGGTGAACCTGCGGCATCGCGTTGTAGATGTGTGTCGCAAAGCGGACGCCGGCCGCGATCGCCTTGCGACCCTGATCAAAATCGGCGCCGGTGTGGCCTGCGGCGACGACGATGCCGGCACGATGGAGCCGCTCCGTCGCGGCCAGGCCACCGGGCAGCTCCGGTGCCAGCGTGACGAGTCGGGGACGGGCCGCGATCACCACGTCGACGTTTGCCGCAGTGGGCTCGGCGAGGTTGTTGCGCAGGTGCGCCCCCCCGAATGCCGGATTCAGGAACGGCCCTTCGACGTGCGCCCCCAGCACCCTGGCTCCCGGTGCTTCGGAGGCGGCCCCGACCGCCGCGGTGAATGTGGCGCCCACCTCGACCGGCTCGGAGATCAGGGTGGGCAGGAACGCTGTGACCCCGGTCGCCGGCAGAGCCTCTGAAATGGCGGCGATCGCGTCAGCGCCGGCGGCGGCGTCATGGCCGGCGAAACCATTGACCTGGAGGTCGATGAAGCCAGGCGCGATGAACTCCCCGGGAGCGGCGACGATCTCGTCGTCAGGTCGCTCAGGTGGGCGGCCCCGTCCGATCCACGTGATCGTGTCGCCCTCGACGAGCACGGCGGCTGCGCCACCTGTTCCGCCGGCGCCCTGAAGCAGGCCGCGCAGCAGGATCCTCACGGGCGCACCTCGGCCAACGCGACTCCGAGGTCGCCGTTCGCCGCGGCCAGCAGCACCCTCGCCTCGTCCGCGGTCACCCTGCGATGCAGCATCACGATCGCGAGCTTCGGGTTGCCACCGGCGGCGTCGAGAGCACGGGCAGCTTCCTCAGCGGAGCCTCCGCCGACGTCCGCGACCAGAAGCGCGGCGCGGGCGCGAAGCTTGTCGTTGGAAGGGACCACGCCGACCATCCGGCCTCGGTGGGTCCGAGCCAGTCGGGTGAAGACAGCGGTGCTGAGCATGTTGAGCACGAGCTTCTGGACGGTGCCGGCCTTCAATCGCGTCGAGCCGGCGATCACCTCTGGGCCGGTCTCAACCTCGATCGCGATGTCGGCCGCCCGGGCCAGCGGCGACCCTGGATTGCAGGTGACCGCAACCCGCAGCCCACCTGCGGCGGCGGCGCGCTCGAGCGCGCCCAGCACATACGCGGTACGTCCGCTTGCGCTTATGCCCACCGCCACGTCGGTCGAGCCGAGACCAGCCTTTGTTGCGGCGGCGATGCCCAACCGGCGATCGTCCTCCTGGTCGGGCTCGTCCGCGGAATGGGCCTGCACGAGATCCGCGGCGACGCCGAAGGTGGCGGGGCATTCGGCGGCATCGAGTCTGGCCACGAGCCCGCTCGTTCCAGCACCGAAGTAATGGAGCCTCCCGCCCCCGCCCAGCCTGATCGCAATTTCCTCGACCGCGCGCGCCACGTTAGACAGCTGGGGCCGGATCGCTTCAACGGCCGCGAGGTCTTCGGCATGCATCAGCGCGACGAAATCGAACGCCGGCAGGTCATCGAGCTCATCGGCGCGCGGATGCAGGTTCTCACTCACGGATGCAGCACCTCGGCCGCGGCCTGGGCGCAAACGCGTGCCGAGCCATGGGTGGCGACATACGCCTTCGCGCCGCGAGGGCGGAAGGCGGGAACCCCCATCTCAACCACGATCGCATCGGGACGGCGAGCCAGCAATTCCTCGACCTGGGTCAGCTGTTCCGGGTGGCGATTCAGGTCGCGGACGACCAGGACAAGGCTGGCGTCAGGCGGCACGGAAAGATCATCGCCCCCTCCGCCTTCGCGAGCCTTCACCTGCACGCCGCGTGCGGAAAGAGACTCGGCCATGCCCCAGGGCACCTCGCCGGCGGCGATCGACGGCGCCGAGGCAAAACGGACGACCACCGCCTGGTCGCCCACTCGAACCGGACCTTCGAAACGAACGGCCCGGCGGGCGGCCGTGATTCCAATCCCAGCAGTGGACGTGACCACGTCGTGGTGCCCGAAGTGCCAGGCCGCCAGGGCATCCACCCGATCCGCGGCCTGGGCGAGCCGTTCCTCGCTCAGGCCCCCAGTCCGAACCGCGCCTGCGATCGCTGCAACGATGTCGTCGACGACGCCTTCCCCGGCCTGCTCGCCACCGATGCAGAGTGCGTCACATCCGGCGACCAGAGCCAGGACGGCGCTGTCCGGGACGCCCCGATCTCGACTCAGACCCCGCATCTCGAGCGCATCGCTTACCGCCAGGCCGTCGAACCCAAGCTCGTCGCGCAGCAGCCCCGTCATCACTTTGCGGCTGATCGTGGAGGGCAGGTCGTCGATGGCGGGCACCACGATATGCGCGCTCATGATCGCCCGCACCCCAGCCGCGATCGCTGCTTTGAACGGCTCGAGGGCGTGCTGGCGGGGGTCCTCACCCGCCACCGGAAGCGCCAGATGTGAGTCAACAGCCGTGTCGCCGTGACCCGGGAAGTGCTTCGCGCAGGCCGCAACGCCGGTGCGCTGGAGGCCGGTGACCCAGGCCGCGGTCTGGGTTGCGACCGCCACCGCGTCTGACCCGAACGCCCTGACGCCGATCACCGGATTCAGCGGATTGCTGTTGACATCGGCCACTGGGGCCAGGTCAAGGTCGATCCCGGCCTCGCTCAACTGAGAGCCGATCGCGGACGCGACATCGGCGGTCAGGCATGCATCGGCGGCTTGACCAAGCGCCAGGTTGCCCGGGTACGAGCTGCCCGTACGCGCCTCGAGTCGCGTGACGTCGCCACCTTCCTCATCGATCGCGATCAGCAGGCTCGGGCGCTCGTAGTGGAGCGACGCGGTCAATGCTTTCACCTGCTCGGGGGTGTCGACGTTGCGCGCAAACAGCGCGACCCCGCCCAGCCCTGCGGCGGCGAGCTTGAGCACCCAGTCCGGCGCCCTGGTGCCGATGAAACCAGGGACGATGCACCGCAGCGCAAGAGACTCGACCGAGCTCATCCCTTCACCGCACCTGCGGTCAGACCGCCGGCCAGGTAACGCTGCAGGACGAGGAAGAAGGCGACGACGGGCAAGCCGGTCAGGGTGGCCCCGGCCATGAGCGGCCCCCACTCGGGTCCGTGATTGGTGGTGAAGGAGGCGAGCCAGACGGTCAGAGTCTGGTTGGTCGGGCTCGAGAGGAGGACGTAGGCGATTATGTACTCGTTCCACGCTTGGATGAAGCCGAAGATCGCGGTCGCGACCAGTCCGGGACCGACCAACGGAAAAGTGATGCGGAAGAAGGCGCCCACTCGGGTGCAGCCGTCGATCATCGCCGACTCCTCGAGCTCGACCGGGATGTTGGCGACAAAACCCCGAAGCGTCCAGACCATGAAAGGAAGGACGGCCGCGAGGTAGACGGCGATGACGCCTGGCAGCGCATCGACCTGGCCGACCGAATCCAGCATCAGGTAGAGCGGGATGATCAGCGCGTTCAGCGGCACCATCTGCACGCCGATGATCATCACCAGGAACGCGGTGCGGCCTTTGAATCCGAAACGGGCGGTCCCCACCGCCGCGAGGAAGGCGATCGCGAGAGCGAGCGCCAGCATCACGGCGACGATGATCACGCTGTTCCGCACGTCTTCGAGAAAGAAGGGGCGCGCGATCGCGTCGCGAAAGTTTTGCAGCGTGAACGGCGACGGGAACCATTTTGGAGTCAGGGCAAGGATGTCGCGGCCTGGCTTGAACGCCGTGGCGACCATCCAGTAGATCGGGAAGAGCATCAGCGCCGCGACGGCGACCCCGGTCGCGTCGAACAGCAGCTGTTTGGAGCGCTGCCACAAATTGAGCTCGACGTTGGCCTGCGCCTCAGCGCGGGCGCGACCCAGCTGAACACCTTGCGCGGTGCCGGGCGCGATCAAGCGATCTCCGCCACTTTGACCGTCTCCCTCACGTAGAAGAAGGTGACGACCACGAGGACGATCACCATCACGACCGCGATCGACGCCCCGAGTCCGTACTGCGTCACCCCAAATGACTCGCGGTACGAATAGATGGCGATCGTGAAGTAATCGGAGCTGGGGCGAGCGTTCAGCATCACGTAGATCTGGTTGAAGACTCCGAAATCCCAGATCGTCGACAGGCAAGTCACGATCAGGAAGATAGGTTTGAGAATGGGCGCGGTCACAAACCAGAAGCGCTGCCACGCGTCAGCGCCATCGACGTGCGCCGCGTCGATGACGTCGCTCGGTACCTGGAGCAAACCCGCGAAAAGCGTGATCGTCACAAACGGGATCGCACCCCAGACGACGACGAGGACCAGCACGCCCAGCCCCTGCACGGGATTGTCGAACCAGTTGTGGTGGATGAAGTTGCCCACGTGCAGCTGGGTGAGCAGGTAGTTCATCACTCCAAACTCGTAGTCGAACATCCACTGCCAGATATCGACGCTGACGATCACCGGCGTCGCCCACACGAAGACGAGAGCGCTCATTACCAACACCCGCACCACGCGCCGGACCTTGAGCAATAGAAGAGAGAGGAGGGTGCTCAGGACCAAGGTCAAGACGACGCATGCGAAGGTGAAGAGGAGCGATCGAACGATCACCTGGTGGAACAGGGGATCGACCACGATGGACCGGTAGTTGTCGAGACCCACCCACCGGCCCTGGTGCGCGATCAGCTCGCGCAGGCCGTAGTGCTGGAGCGACAGCCAGACAAGCATGCCAAGTGGAAAAGCGAGGATGCCGCCGATGACGGCGACGCTCGGGCTTATCAGCGCATAAGGGAGGAGGTTGGAACGCAGCCACGCGCGACGCCTGAGCATCAGGGGGCCGGGCTCGAGGTCGGGCGCGGAAACCGCCACTCCCATCGAACCAGCCCCCCTTTGCCTTGCTTGTGAGTTAGCCGCCGCCGTTGAGGATCGACGTGATCCGAGTACTGGCGGCTGCGGTCGCGTCCGGGATCTTCTGCTGCCCGGTGAATATCTTGACGAGCATGTCGGGAAGCACGTTTGCGTTCTCGACGTTGGCCCAGTTCTCCGAGTTGGGCACGAACTTGCTGTTCTTGGCCGCGTTGTAGAAGACCGCGTTGAGGCCGGTGCCCAGGCCGAGCATCGAGGTCGTGTTTGGAATCACTCCGCCCACGGTGGCCATCTCGGTCATGTGCTTGCTGCCGGTGAGCATGGCAATCCAGTCGTTGGCCAGGCTTTGGTGCTTGCTCTTGGTGGCCACGCCGAGGTCGGAACCGCCGAGGAACACCGGAGCAGTCTGGCCCGAGACGTGGCTTGGGATCGGGAACGCGCCGAGCTTGTCCGCCAGGCTCGGGTCGCCGCCCGTGGCACTCGTGATGACGCCGACTTCCCAGCCGTTCGCGATGATCATCGCGACGTGTCCCTGCGCGAAGGCTTGGTCCTGCTTCGCCTCATCGCCGGTCTTGTCCGCGCGAGAAAGCTTGCTGACCATGTTGTTGAGGGTGGTGAGGCCTTGCTGCGAGCTCGATGAGCTGAGCGTGCCCTGCCACTTGCCGCCGGACTGGCTGGCGATGTCGCCGCCGAAGTCCCAGACGAACGGAAGCGCAGCGTACCAGTACTTCCCCGGGTAGTAGAGCGCGGAGAAGTTGGGGTCGGAGCTGTGAGCCGTCATGAGCTTCTGGCCCACGGTTAGCAGCCCGTCCAAGCTGTCAGGAGGCGCGACACCGGCTGCTGTGAAAAAGTCCTTTCGGTAGATGATCGCGCGGCTGCCCGCGTAGTACGGGACGCAGTAGAGCTTCTTGGCCACCGTGCAGGAGTCTGTCAGGGACTGGAGCCAGGTGCCGGAGTTGGCGAAGCTCGACTTCTTGCCGCTGATGTCCTCGAGCGCCCCGGCCGCGGCGTACTTGGCCACCAGAGTGTTGCCGAGCTCGATGACGTCGGGCGGGGTGCTGCCCGCGAACGCGGTGTCGAGCTTGGTGCCGATGTCACCCCACTGCTGAATCTCGACGTTGACCGTGACATTTGGATACTTGGTCTTGAAGTCCGCGTTCACGCCATCGACGACGCTTTTCGGCGCGCTGCCGTTCATCAGCCATACGGTCAGAGTTCCGGTCTCATTGGCCGGGTTGTTGCTGACGGGTGAGGGGTTTCCTCCACACGCGGCAGCCACCAGCGCAACGGCGACTGTGACGACGCTCAACCATGTCTTCCTGAGGTTCATCCAGGCAATTTCCCCCTGTTTCTTGAATGCGGCGCCTCAGCGCCAGGTGATTGGTCGCCTCCATTGCCCCGCACCGCGGCAGGCGAGCTGCGCGGGACGCCGGCCGAGCGCCCGTTGCGGCTTCGCTGCAGTACGAGGTCGGCGACCAGGCGATATCGGTCGCCGCGGTAGATGGAGCGGACGAACTCGACGATCCGCCCTGACTCGGAGACGGTCGTCCGCTCGAAAAGGAATGCAGGCGTGTGAAGCGGGACCCCGAGGACCTCGGACTCCTCCTCGCTGGTCACCGTGGGCTCGATCGATTGCGTGCCGGTCGCGATGATGATGCCGTACCTCTCGCGCAACAGCTCGTAAAAGGAGTGGCCTTCGAAGTTGGCGCGCGTGAGGCCAGGCACGAGCGCCTCCGGGACGTGAAGGACCTCCATCGCCATCGGCTGCGAGTCGGCTAGGCGCAGGCGTTTGACTCGGATCAGGCGCGCCTCGGGCGAGACGCCAAGACGGTGGGCAAGGCGCGCGCCGGCCAGCGTCGTCGTGAGCTCGAGGGTCCGGCTGCCCGGCGTCATTCCGCGGCGGCGCATGTCGTCGCTGAACGAGGTCAGCGTCAACGGCTGGGCGATCTTCGGCTCGGTGACATAGGTGCCGCTGCCGTGGCGGCGATCGAGGTAGCCGTCGCGGACGAGGTCGTCCAGGGCGGCCCGTACGGTGAGCCGGGAGACACCGAGGTCGAGCGCCAGCTGGCGCTCGGCGGGGATTGGCTGGCCGACCGCAAGCGACTCGACCAGGTCCAGCACGCGGTCGCGCGTCTCCTCCTGCTTGCTCACAAGTGGTATTGCCCTCCCGGCCGCTGCATCTGCGACAGTTAAGCACAGATTAGACAAGTGGTCAATACCACTTTTCGGCTCAGGAGTCGAGCAGCGCGAACCGGGCCAATATAAGAGGACGCGCGAGTTCGCTCCCTAAGGTAGTCGACTCCTGATCCGGGTTAACAAGTTGAGTTCGCTTAAAAGCGAGCCACACACCACCCTGGAGGTCTGGAGATGCATCTGATCGGGTTTTTGATCATGGGGGCGATCGTCGGCTGGCTGGCCGGCAAGATCATGAGCGGCCATGGCTACGGCATCATCTGGGACGTCGTCCTCGGCATCGTCGGGGCCTTCGTCGGCGGCTTTGTGTTCTCGCTGATCTTCGGCACGCAACCGACCGGCCTGATCATCTCGTTCATCGTCGCTCTGATCGGGGCGGTCGTCCTGGTAGCGATCGTGCACATGGTCAAGCGGGAGCCAATCCGCACGACCTGAGCTCAGGTTCTTTTCGTCACCAAAACGTTGGGTCAACGGCCCGGCGGTAATCGCGGCCGCTGAATTGTTTCTTTGGTAGGCGCGAGTCGAAGGCTGCGCAATTCATTGCCAAGGAGGTAATTCGCGAGATGCTTGCTGCACTGATCGTCCTCATACTGCTGCTTCTGATCTTCGGAGGCGGAGGCCTGTTGTCAGCTTCGCTGCAGATTCTGTGGATCATTCTTCTGATCGGCCTCATTCTCTGGGCTCTCGGATTCGTCTTCCGCGGAACCAGCGGCGGACGCTGGTATCGCTGGTAGCCGCTGACCTGTAGCAGTCGGTGACGAGCGCCGCGTCCGCGGCGCTCGTTTCGCTTGGTACCGCACGTTTGGCGTCAGCGATGCGTTTCGTTGGTGCAGAGCCGTACCGCCCTAGACTGACGATCGCGATGGCCACATCGGGATGGTCGACCTACCAGCTGCGCCGGCAGCTCTTTTCGATCGGCGAAGACTTCTGGGTTCAGAACGCCCAGGGCGAGAACGCCTACAAGCTCGACGGCAAGGTCCTTGTCCTGACCAAGACCTTCGCCCTGCAGGACCTCAATGGAAACGAGGTGGCGCGGATGCAGGCGGAGATGCTGACGCTTCGCAAGACGATGGACATCGAGCGCGGCGGGCAGGTCGTGGCCACCGTCAAGAAGGCGTTCTTCAACGTCTTGAGCCAAAGCTTCTCCGTTGAAGTCAAGGGCGACGCCGAGCTCGAGGCGCAGGGCGACATCCTGAACCACGAGTTTCAGATCACCTCCGGCGGACAGGTCGTGGCAACGATCTCCAAGCAGTGGTTCGCGGCCGATTTCATGTATGGAATCGCCATCGCGCCTGGCCAGGACGAGGTGCTGCTCCTGTGCATCGCAATCAGCATCGATGAGATGTCGGAGAGAGACCGCCGATAGACCTTGGACGACGAGATTTTCGGAGCCTGGCGCGAGCGCGTTCGCTCGAGAGACAAGACCGCCACCGTCGTCAACCTGTACGAGCTCATTGCACGACCACGTGGTTTGAGACCGGAGCAGCTGCCGGTCCAGGAACGAATCCGGCTGTCGAATCGAGCGCTCCAGGCCATGGTCCCGGGATTCGAGGTCGCTGCGGAGAGCGATCGCGGCGTTGAGCCGATCGTGCTGGTGCCCTATGACCCGGCGTGGCCTGCGCGCTTCACCCGCTGGAAGGACAGGCTCGCGGCCGCGATCACTCCGCCGCCGAGACGAATCGAGCACGTCGGTTCTACGGCGGTGCCTGGACTGACCGCAAAGCCGGTCATTGACATCCAGGTGAGCGTCGACGACATCCGGAACGAGTCGACGTACGTACCAGCAATCGAATCCCTCGGCGTTCAGCTGCGCAGCCGCGACGACGATCACAGGTACTTCCGGCCGTTCGCCGGACGACCGCGCGATGTCCACATCCACGTCTGCGATGCTGGAAGCGAGTGGGAACGGAGACACCCGCTGTTTGTCGCGTACCTTCGAGCGGACGCTGCCGCGCGGGAGGGCTACATGGAGGCGAAACAGTCAGCGCTGGCCCGCTGGGCCGACGACCGCATCGCCTACACCGAGTCGAAAGACGAGGTGATCCGCAACCTCATGGTGCGCGCCGAATCGTGGGCACGCGTCGTAGGCTGGTCGTTCTAAGCCCGCCGATCAGGCGGGCCCCAGCTCCCTCCCGGGCATGCAGGTCCACTTGCCACCCACGGTGACGGTCTGCTTCTGATCATCGGTCCAGTGGAGGGTGCCGTTGACGTTCCCCTCGTGGAGGCCGCTGTCCGACGTGATCACGAGCAAGGCCGTACCGAGAAACGTGGGCTCGGTCGGTCCGAGAGGCGAAACCGGGGCGAGCGACGCCTTGACCGAATAGGTGCCTGGGCCGTGGTACTGCTGGGCCGTGGGATCGGTCGAGAACGACAGCCAGTACCACACCTGGTTGATCTGGAAGTAGGTCGCGAATGAAAACAGCTCTCCCGATCCTCCGCTGCCCGCACCGCACGATTGGGGGCGGCCGGTCGAGATGTGCCCGCTCATCGCATCGCCGAAGTTGAGCGACTCTGCCGCGGCGGGAAAATCAAGTGGTGTCAGTGCCTGACCCTTCCCGCCTTTGGCGCTGGGACTGCTGGCGGGCGTCGGTGGGGCCGCGAAGGACGCGGGGCCGGATGTGTACGTTGCGCCGCCGTTCTTAACCTGAAGGCGGTAGGTCGTTGCCCTCGCAACGCGCCCCCAGCTCATATCGACCTGGGTGGCATTCTGGCCGCCCTTAGGCACAAAGCTGGCGCCGGCCACATTGATGGCGTTTCCGGCATCGTCGAGAAGCGTGAACGCGTTCTGATTGACATCGATTGACGAAGGACCATCGACCACTGCCCGCAGGTGAACGACGCTCGGAGTGAGCTCGAACTTCTCCACGGTGACCTTCCAGGAACCCACCGAAGTCAACGTGGGCGACAGCGTCAGTGGAATGGCCGCCTGGATTTTCAGACTGACCGAAAAGCTCCACACGCCGGAGTTGGTGGAGCCTACCGCCGGCGGGAATGGGGGGCCCTGCACGAAGCTGGAGACTGTCACGTTCAGGTGCGCCACCCCGTCGGCTCCTGCGTGGGGCGGCTGCATGTAAGAGACGACCAGGTCGCCGATGACTCCGTTCGCCTCACTGTAGCCCGAGTTGATCGGACCGCTGTCATCGGAAATCTGGACGATCGGCTGACCAGCCGGCAGCGACCGCAGGATCAGGACGATTCTGGCCGTGTCTGCGTAGGCGCCCACAAGGCGGACGGCCCTGCCGGAGCTTGTTTGCAGCAGGTCGGGAGTGCTCACCGCGTCGGCCGCCTGACTCAGGTTGGCGACTGCCAGGTCCTCCACCGGCAGCCGGCCGATCGACTGCGACGTTCCGTTTGGCGCCACGGTTGGAGCGCCCGAGGGCCTCACGGGATGAGCGGCCGGCAGGAAGCCCGTCGACGACTGCAGGCGTATGAAGACAAGACTCCCGACGATGATGACGGCGAGCACTGCCGCGACAAGCCCCACGAGACGCGGATGCGCCTCGCCTTCCGGCTCGCGCAAGCGGGCCTCGACCTTGCTCTTCAGAGCCGCCGGGTAGTGGGCCTCGCCCACCGCGTCGCGCAACCTTTCACGGATCTCGGTCTCATTCATCGGCCAGCACCTCGGGGCTCAAGCGCAGTCTCTCCAGCGCTCGGTACGTGCGCGATTTGGCGGCTTTCGTGCTGATCTTCATGACCTGGGCGACCTCGTCGAAGCTGAGATCGAGGTAGTAGCGCAGCATGACCACCAGGCGCTGGTCGTGCGGCAGGCGATCGAGCGCGCGACGCAAGTCGGCGTGGATCGCGTGGACTTCCGGCCGCACGGGGTCTCCGGCGTCGATGGCATCCGAGGTCTTGATCACCCAGAACCAGCGGCTCCGGCGCTGGCGGCGGCACTCGTTCGCGACGATGGCGAGCAGCCAGGGCTTCATCTCAGCATCCCGCCGGAACCTTCCGAAATGACGCCATGCCTTGAACATCGCCTCCTGGACCGCGTCCTCCGCCTCGGTGTCGGAGCGCAGCATCGCCGCCGCCAGCCTGTACGCTGCCGGAAGGAGGGGCTCGACCAGGGCGACGAAAGCAGCCGCATCGCCACCGGTCGCCTCTTGTGTCGAGGCGGCTATCACTCCACCCGTACTATCCCGCACGCCTCCTGAAAGTCCCGGGCATCATGATGATCCCGATGCCAGGCCTTACGACGATTCTCCTTTTCGCGCTCGCGACGTTCATCCTGACGGTCTCCCCAGGACCCGGCGTCCTCTACGTCACGGCACGAAGCCTCGCCCAGGGGCGCCGCGCAGGGTTCGCCTCGATGTTTGGAATCGAGGCGGGCGAGGTCGTGTGGATCGCGGCCGCCGCGACGGGCGTCGCCGCCGTGCTGGCCGCCTCGGTGTCGGCGCTGACGTTCTTGCGCTTTGCGGGCGCCGCCTACCTGATCTTTCTCGGCATCCAGCGGTGGCGCGACGCCGGTGCGTCCGACACACCGGAAGCGGCGGGCCTTGGCCGCATCTTCGCTCAGGGCTTCGTGACGCAGATTCTGAACCCGAAGGTCGCCGTTTTCTTCGTCGCCTTCCTGCCGCAGTTTCTCAACCCTGCCCAAGCCATCGGGCCGCAGGTCGCGGTGCTCGGCGCCGTGTATATCGGAATCGCCATCGCGGTCGACGCGTCATACGTGATGAGCGCCGCGGCCCTCTCCAGGCGATTCATCGAAAGCGGGGCCGCTCGGAGGCGGACCGGCCGCATCGCCGGCGCGAGCTACGTCGCGCTGGGCCTTGCGGCGGCTGCGACCGGGGTCAAGACGCCCTAGCGGGGACGCCTTCGGGGGCCGTTACGGCACACTTTGCGTTGCCTTGCGAACCCTGATCACCACGGCCGGCAGGCAGGAGTCGACCGCAACCGACGCGATCGTCCGATGCTTCAACGAGGCGCACGAGCTCGGGTTCTGGCTCGACATCGAGGCGCCGGACGAGGCCGACTTCCATCTTCTGGAGCAGACCTTCAAGTTCCACGCCCTGACCATCGAGGACATCAGGCACCAGGACCAGCGGCCCAAGGTCGATGAGTACAGCGAGTACAACTTCACGGTGCTCTTCGTGGCGCAGTGGCAAGAGGAAGAGATCGTTCTCCGGGAGCACCACCTGTATGTAGGCTCCCACTACCTGATCACCGTGCACAACGAGCCGTCGTCGCAGCTGACGGACCTTCAGGATCGAATCCACAAGAGTCCCGAGCTGACCCACGGTAAGCCGGCCTTCATCACGTACCTGGCCATCGACGCCCTGGTCGACGCGAACTTTCCCGTCCTCGACAAGCTCGACGACCTCGTCGACCAGCTCGAGGACGACATTCTCCAGAAAGCATCGCCGAAGGCCCTCGGACGCATCTACAACCTGAAGCACACGGTCACCGAGCTCCGGATATTCCTGGGCGCCCAGCGGGACGTGTTTCAGCGCCTGATCACGCACGGCATCCACCTGCAGCAGGAGGACCTGACCCTTTACTACCGCGACGTCTACGACCACATCGTGCGGCAATACGAGACCGTCGACTCGCTGCGCGACCTGCTCTCGAGTGCGATGGACGTCTACCTGTCGACGGTATCGAACCGCGTCAACGAGACGACGAAGGCGCTGACCGTGATCGCCAGCCTGTTTCTTCCGTTGAGCTTCCTCACCGGTTTCTATGGAATGAACTTCGTGTATCTGACCCAGGTGCTCGAGACCCCCTACTGGGCGTTCGCGGTCGGCGTGGCCACAATGCTGATCGCGACCGCGATCCAGCTCTGGCTGTTCCGGCGCCGCGGCTGGATCTAGGAAGTGAGCGACTGCTGCTCGCCCAAGGGCTACAAATGGGTGTTCAGCGAGAAGAGCGCCCGCGCGGAGGCGAAGCGGTACCGGCGAAAAGGCCTCGATTCCACCTCGCGCCGGATCGTCGACTTTCTGAGGACGCAGGGCGTCGGAGGCAAGACGCTGCTAGAAATTGGTGGCGGGATCGGCGCGATCCAGATCGAGCTTTTGAAAGCGGGCGCGTCACGCGCGGTCAGCGTCGAGCTCACGCCGACCTATGAAGACGTGGCGATAGAACTGCTGCGTGAAGCCGGACTGGAGGACCGCGTCGAGCGCAAGGTGACGGACTTCGCCCAGGCCGCGGGCCAGGTGGGCAGCGCCGACATCGTGATCCTGAACCGGGTCATCTGCTGCTATCCCGACATGCCGCGTCTTGCGGGCGCGGCCGCCGACCATGCGCGCCAGCTGCTGGTCATGAGCTTTCCGCGGCAGACGTGGTGGCTCAGCATCGGGCTCGGGATGGGCAACTTTGTGCTGAGGGTGCTGCGGCGGGAGTTCCACATCTTCCTGCATCCACCAAAGAAGATCGTCGCCACATCACGGCAGCACGGTCTCGAGCCGGTGCTCGACAAAGAAGGCGTGATTTGGGTGGTGGCCGCCCTCCGTCGCGTCGCTTAGGCGCGTCTCAGGCCTGGAAGGACGCTCTCCCTCCAGAAGCTTTCGTCGTTCGGTATCGACCGACGTGCGACGGTCGGCGGCGGCTCCGACTTGAAGCCGGCGCCGGTGTCGAACAGCACCACGGAGTCCTCTCGGCCAACTCGGTCTGATTCCACAAGGACAACAAGACCGGCCGCGGCTGCGGCCGTCTCGAGGCTGACGTAGCCAAGGCCAAGCGAACCCATCCGCCGCTGCATGTCGAGCATGTCTGACTCCGGCACGGCAACGGCCGCGCCACCCGACTCGCGAATGGCGTCCAGGATCAGGAAGTCCCCGACCGCGCCCGGGACGCGGAGGCCCGCGGCCGCCGTGGAGGCGTTGTCCCAGCTTCTCGCAAAGCGCGAGCCTTCCTGAAAGGCCCGGACGATCGGCGCGCAGCCCTCGGCCTGGACGCAGAACATCCGCGGGCGCTCACGCCCGATGAGACCCATCGATTCGAGCTCGGCGAAGGCCTTCCACATGCCCACCACGCCGGTGCCGCCGCCGGTCGGGTACACGATCGCGTCCGGCAGGTGCCAGTCGAATTGCTCGGCGATCTCCAGGCCCATCGTCTTCTTGCCTTCAACCCGGTACGGCTCCTTCAGCGTGCTGAGGTCGAACGCCGCGGTCTCCTCGGCGATGAGCCGGGCCAGCCTGCCGCAGTCGGAGATCAGGCCCTCGAGGAGCAGCAGTTCCGCTCCCGTCGCGAGCACCTCGACCTGGTTGGCGGCGGGAGAGTCGGAAGGCATGACGACCGTCGCGCGGACGCCGGCCGCGGCGGCGTAAGCGGCCAGCGCGCCGCCCGCGTTGCCGGCAGATGGTGCCACCAGGTGGTTCGCGCCGAGCTCGACCGCCCGGCTGACCGCGACCGCCATGCCTCGGGCTTTGAACGAACCGGTCGGGTTGAGGCTCTCGCGTTTCACCCCAAGATTCGAGAGACCGAGCGAGGCGCCGAGTCGAGGCGCTGGCTGCAGTGGAATGTCGCCCTCTCCGAGGTAGGCGATGTGCTCCCAGCGCTGAACCGGCAGCAGCTCGCGCCATCGCCACAAGCCGCCCGACCGGCGAGTCGCGACCGACTCGCGGGTCAGCGTCCGAGCCGCACGATCGAGGTCGTAACGCGCGAGCAGCGGGCGCTGGTCGGCCGGGTCGAGCCCAATCAGCCGGCCAGCGTCATACCGAGCACCGGAAAGGCCACCCTCGAGGTGGCTGAGCGTCGATCCGGTGCTTCCTTCGCTCAGGCGAAACGCTGGACGAAGGCGAGCGCCGTTTCCGCGACCTCTTTCCAGCCACTGTCGATCGTCAGCGCGTGGCCGCGTCCCGCAATCTTCGTGATCTCGGTCACGCCTGGGTTGCGCTTCTGGCGCTTGTACGAGGCGTTGGCGATCGCCCACGGAACGGTGTTGTCCTTGTCCCCGTCGATGATCAGCAGCGGCCCGCGGTCGGGATTTATCGTGTTGACCTTCGCCTCGGTCCATGGGTTCAGGTTGGCGGTCGCCGCCTGGAACAGCGGAGCGCCTGACGCCGGGACGGCAAACTCCTCATAGAGCTGCTTGGCCTCGTCCTCGCTGACAGCGTTCGCGAATGCGAACCGAAACTGGTCATACGTGAGCGGGATGGCCTTGCTCCGGTTGGCCGGATTCGACAGGACCGGCGAAGAGGCTTTCAGCGCGGAGATCGGAAGTGGCAGCACGCCGCGGAACGGCGCTGGGTCGATCGCCACCGACACGGCGGCAAGGCCGCGTCCCGCGAGGATCTGCGTCAGCAAGCCGCCGAAAGAGTGCCCGATGATGGCCGGCTTCTGGTTCAGGCCACGGATGACCCCCGCGAAGTGATCGGCGACCTGGCCGACGGTCTTGCCTGCGAAAACCTCCGGGTGCGCCTTCGCGTCGGCGACCGTTTCGGGATCGTCAGGCCATCCGGGCTTGACGGCGCTGTAGCCGGATTCCTCGAACAGGGTGGCCCAGCGATCCCAGCTGCTTGGGAGGAGCCATAGCCCGTGAATGAAAACCACCGGCTTCCGTCCCGAAGTGTTCGCGCGCTCGACCTGGTCGGACTCGTGCTGGGTGATGCCGGTAGCGTCGGCGGTCGTCATGGTCATGGTGTCTCCCTTGTCCGCGTGAATCCCACCCGCTCGCGACTACCGCGCTGGACGTATGGTACGCGCCCAAATGGCGCCGCCAACTTGGGCTGATGTAGCCTCACCGAAATGACCGTCGATCCTGAGGCGACCTATCGCAAGACAACCCCTGGCTCGCGTGCCCTTCATGAGAGAGCGGCGGCCGTGATGCCGGGCGGGACCACCCGCACGACGACCTACTTCGACCCCTATCCCCTGTTCATCGAGCGCGGCGAGGGCTGCCTTTTATGGGATGTCGACGGGACCCAACGCATCGACATGCTCGGCAACTACACGGCCATGATCCTCGGCCACGCCCACCCGAAGGTCGTGGAAGCGATCCAGCGCCAGGCGGCCCGCGGCACCGGTTTCGCCGCCGCCAATCCTGTCGAGGTGCAGCTGGCGGCGTTGCTCTGCGAGCGGGTCCCGAGCCTCGCTGCGGTCCGGTTCTGCAATTCGGGCACCGAGGCAACGATGTTCGCGATGCGGCTGGCCCGCGCTTTCACGGGCCGGCCCAAGATCGCGCGCATCGAGGGCGGCTATCACGGCACACATGACTACGCCGAGGTCAGCACCCATCCCGCGCTGTCCGAAGCAGGTCCGCCCGAGGCGCCGATCGCACGGCCGGACTCGAAGGGCACGCCCGCCTGGGTGCTCGAAAACACGGTCGTGCTCCCCTTCAATAACGCCGACGCTGCCGAGGCGATCATCCGTCGGGAGGGTACAGAGCTGGCCGCGGTCATCCTGGAGCCGATCATCGGAGCGGGTGGCGTCATCCCCGCTTCTGTCGACTTCCTGAGGCGACTGAGGACGCTGACCACGGAGCTTGGCATCCTGCTGATCTTCGACGAGGTGATCTCCTTGCGTGTCGCGCCGGGCGGCGCGCAGCAGATGTATGGCATCACACCCGACCTAACCACGATGGGCAAGATCATCGGCGGCGGCCTGCCTGTCGCGGCCTTCGGCGGCCGCGGCGATGTGATGGAGCTTCTCGATCCGCGCCGCGATGGGAACATCGCCCAGGGTGGAACGTACAACGGCAATCCACTTGGAATGGCGGCCGGTCTCGCGACGATGACGGAGCTCACACCCGACGTCTATGACGACCTCAATCGCAAAGGCGAGCGCGTCGCCGAGCTCCTCGCCGAGGTGTTCGCCTCGCACAAGGTCCCGGTGCAGGTGAATTCGGCCGGCTCGATGTTCGCGCTGCATTTCACGGACCGGCCGGTGGTCGACTACAGAGGCGTTGCCGGCGCGAACAAAAAGCGGACCCGAGATTTCTTCCTTGGGCTTGTGAACCACGGGGTGCTCATGGCGCCGCGTGGGATGGGTGCGCTTTCGACGCCGATGGCCGAGCATGACATCCAGCATTTCATCGACGCCGTCGACACGGTCGTCGCCGAGGAGCGCCCGCGCTGGGAAGAGGACTCGGCATAGCCGGATGACCGTCCGGCGCGTGGTACCCCTGTTGCTCATAGCTGCTGTGCTGGCCGGGTGTTCGGCCGCCTCGACCACCCCGCCCTCGCCAACACCCGCCTCCCCTTCGGCATCCGGCCTGACGCTCGACGAGGAGATCGGCCGCGTGATGATGGTCGGGTTCGAAGGCCCGCTGACGGACTCGGTCCTCGCGGACTGGAAGCAGCGCCAGTTCGGCGGTCTCCTGATCGTCAATCTCAACCACAACGCCTCGTCCGACGCCGGGATGAGCACGCTGATCGCCGCGCTCCGCGGCGCCTCACGCCACCGGCTGATTGCCGCCACAGACCAGGAAGGCGGAGCCGTCTGCCTCGCCGCGGCTTCCGTTCCGTGCACGCCCATGCCGGTCGGCGAATCGGACACGACGCGTATGGCGGGCGCGCTGCGCGCACTCGGTTTCGACCTCGACCTCGGTCCGGTGTCAGACGTCTGCTCCGGCCCATCTTCAGTCATGTGGGGGCGGTGCTTTGGTACGACGCCGGACGCCGTCGCTCCGGCGGTTGGCGCGGTGGTCGATGGAATCCACGCCGCGCACATGCTTTCAGCGGCCAAGCATTTCCCGGGCCATGGCAACACCACGGTGAGCTCGGAGACGACACTGCCCCGCATTGACGAAAGTCTTGACACCCTTCTCTCGCGCGACTTTCCGCCATTCGAGACCGCCATCGCACACAGCACGGACTTCGTTCTGCTCGGCCACCTTTTCTACCCGGCGCTTGATGCCAGGCGGTCGGCAGACCTGTCTCCGAACACCGTCAATTTTCTGCGTGCCGACCTCCGCTTCCACGGCGCGATCCTCTCCGACGACATGGAGATGGGCGCGATTACCGCGAGCACGCCGACGCCTGAAGCCGCGGTCGAGTTCCTGATGGCCGGGGGCGACATGGTCATGGTCGCGCATCACCTGACGGTCGCCAACGCGACGTTCGACGCGATCAAGGCGGCCGTCGAGTCGGGCCGGTTGCCACGCTCGCGACTCGACGACGCCGCGAACATCCTTGCGGACCTTGCCCCTACGTAGCCTCATCCTCCGGCGCAATACTTTGCAGTCAATGATCTCGCGGCGGCTGGCGGTGGCAAGAGGCGACGAGCTCGCCGACCTCGTGCTCACCGGCGGCAAGGTGTTCTCGGTGTTCACGCGCGAATGGATCGACGCGGACGTCGCGATCGCCGACGGATTCGTGGCGGGTCTTGGGACCTATCGCGGGCGCCAGCAGGTGGACGCGCGCGGCGCATTTGTCGTGCCCGGGTTCATCGACGCCCACGTTCACATCGAGTCCTCCAAGCTCATGGTCGACCAGTTCTCACGCGCCGTGCTGCCCCACGGCACCACCGCGGTCGTGGCCGATCCGCACGAGATCGCCAACGTCTTGGGCACCGACGGCGTGCACTGGCTGCTCGACGCATGTGATCGCGTCCCGCTGGATATCTTCGTCATGGCGCCTTCCACCGTTCCGGCATCGCCGCTCGAGTCACCGCGCCGCGGGTTCACTGAGGGCGACCTGGCAGGACTTCTGCGGCGCCACCGGACGATCGGGGTGGCCGAGATGATGAACTTTCCCGGCGTCATCGCCGGGCTGCGAAGTGAGCTCGCCAAGCTGGACACCGGACTCACCACGCACGTCGACGGCCATGCACCCGGGGTGCGCGGGCATCAGCTCAACGCTTACGTCGCGGCCGGCATCGCCTCCGACCACGAGTGCTCCACCTACGCCGAAGCGCTGGAAAAACGGCGGCTGGGAATGTGGATCATGCTCCGTGAGGGATCGGCGGCTCGCAACCTCGTCGACCTGCTTCCGCTGGTCCTCGAGCACGGGCCCGAGCGATGCATGTTCTGCACCGATGACAGGGAGCCTGTTTTCCTCGTCGACGAGGGGCACATCGACCAGATGCTGCGCGTCGCGGTGGCACACGGCGTTCGTCCTGAGGACGCGCTCGTGATGGCAACCCTGCACCCGGCGCAGTACCACGGCCTTTCCCACCTCGGCGCGATCGCACCCGGGTATCAGGCCGACGTCGTGGTGCTGGAGGATCTCATCAGCTTCAAGCCGCGGATGGTGCTCAAACGCGGTGCGGAGCCCATGCATCAGCCGATCGAGATCCCCGAATGGGTACGGCAGACGGTGAACATCGGCTCTCTTGCCGAAACCAGCTTTGCGGTACGCGGCCCGGCCCGGCACATCCGCGTGATGCGAGTTGTCCCGGGCCAGCTCGTGACCGGCAGCGAGATCGTGGCCCCAACGGCTCAGGATGGACTTCTGGTCGCCGATCCCGCTCGCGACCTGGTCAAGATCGCGGTCGTCGAACGCCATCACGCGACCGGTCGGGTCGGCGTCGGGTTCGCCACCAACGTCGGGTTGAGGAAAGGCGCGTTTGCATCGACCGTCGCGCACGACGCACACAACATCGTGGTGCTCGGCGTGGACGATGCGGACATGCTGCTGTGCGTGCGCACGCTCGCCCGGCTGGGTGGCGGAATCGTCGTGGTCGAAGGTGGCGAGGTGAGGGGCGACCTGGCGCTGCCGGTCGCCGGCCTGATGAGCGACGCGCCGCTCGCCGCTGTGCACGAGCAGATGCTCGGCATGGAAAAGGTCCTTCGCCACAATGGTGTGACGTGGGAGGCGCCGTTCATGTGCCTTAGCTTTCTCGCCCTCTCCGTGATCCCGGAGCTGAAGATCACCGATCGGGGGCTGGTGGACGTCAACCGGTTCGAGCTCGTGCCGCTCCAGGTCGATTAGTGGCGCGCTACGTCGTCCGGGTGAAACGTGGTGGGCCGTGGGACTTCACGCGCGACATGCGCGAGCAGCGAGGCTGGGATGACCACGCCCGCTACATGGACCGGCTGTTCGAGGAGGGCTTTGTGCTGCAGGTGGGCCCGCTCGAGGGCGAGCGCGAGACCTTGTGGATCGTCGAGGCGGAGTCCGAGGCCGACATCCGCCGGCGCATGGCTGAAGACCCATGGTCGGCAAGCGGCATGCTGCGGCCAGTTCGAATCGAGCGCTGGACGCTCGTCATGGACGCCTTCCGGCCCGGCCCCTAGAGCCACCCCTCGCGGGTGGCGCGGCGTGCCAGCTCCGTCCGGTTGGACGTGGACGTCTTCTCCAGGATGCGACGAACATGGAATTTGATCGTGTTGGCGCTCCGATGAAGGCGTTCGGAGATCTCGAGGTTGGTGAACCCTTCCACGATCAGACGCAGCATCTCGGTCTCGAGATCGCTCAGCTCTGGCTGCGGCGCACCGGTCCCTCGGTGTCCGGCCTCCGACGGCGAGGTCAGGACCGCATAGTCGATCGCGACCCCAGCCAGGTCACCAAGCATCTCGAAGAAATCGAGCCAATCCTGGTCCCAATCGACCAACGAGCGGTTGTAGATCTCGAGCATGCCCAGGAGCTTGTTGCGGGCGTGTAGAGGCACGCGGAGCACAGTCTGGAAGCCCTCACGGGCGAACAGAGACCGGCGTGGATTCCGGCCCGCGCGATCGAGGTCCGCGAGGTGATCGACGTGAGGCCGCGCTGTCGACGGCGCCGGCATGTCGGCGTCGACCGAGAGTCGATAGTCGGGGGGTGACGGAGACCGAAAGCCCGCGCTGGCGACCACGACCAGCTCCGAGCCGGCTTCGCTCATCAGGAGAATGTCGGCCGCGTCGATGACGAGTCGTGCGGTGACCTGCTCCACGATCACCCTCAGGGTGAGGCGAAGGTCCTGGCCGTACCTGTTGGCCAGCGCGATCGCCCGTATGAGGTCCATGCGTTCTAGCCGGTCATGGGTGGTTGCGACGAGCCGGGCGTGCTCCAGCGATAGCGCGACCCGATCCGCGACTGCCTGCACCCACGCCACATCGGCCTCGACGAGGAGGGGGTCGCGGCGCCAGTCCAGCATCCCCAGCGTCCCGATCGTTGCACCGCCGACCCGCATGGGAACCATCAAAACGCCCACCGACTTGACCTCGACGGGCGGCGGATTGGCCTGGATGAAAGCCCGGCCGTTTTCAGAAAGCACCTTGACGAACTCGTCGTACTGCACGCCGGGGTTGAAGATCGCGGTCCCCGACTCGATGACCTGCTGCGACAGCCCGGCGGTCGGCGTGCGGCCAGGCTCGAACAACGCCGCCACGTACGTGTGGATGTAGTCGGCCACCGCGGGCGCGTCCACGTCCGCCGCGACGACCCGCGAGGTTCCGGGGTCGGCGTTCATGATGACGGCCACCCAGGTGGCCTTCCTGATCCGACTCAGGCTCGAGGTAGCGGTCGCAAGGATGGCGGGGACGTCAAGAGCGGTCGCGCTGAGGTCTCGGCTGACCGCCGCCAGCCGTTCGTCCCCCGCGCCCGAATCGAATTCCACGTCTGCGACCCTGATCGGGTTCATGGCCTAGTTGCAGTGACTAAGGACATGCATCACACCGACTTTGGTCACACGCCTGCCGCCCGAATCAGGGCATCGGGGTCCAGCACGGTTATCCCATCGGCGTTCCTGGCGACAACACCTTCTCTGCGTAGCTGGCCCAACGCGCGGGACACCACCTCGCGTACCGAGCCCGTCGCATCCGCCAGGGACTGTTGGGTCACGTCGATCTCGAGCCCGGCACGCAGAGGACCGCGCATCTTCGCTCGCTCGACGAGATCCATCGCCAGTCGCGTACGCACGCTCATGAAAGCGTGGGCCGCCAGGGCGCGGTAGGCCAGACGAAGCCGAGTCACCAGCTCGTCGATCAGCGCCCTTGCGAGATCCAGTCGGCGATTGGTGATGGCCATAAGGCGGTCTCTATCCAGGTGGAGGAGGACGCCCGGCTCGAGGAGCTCGATGTGCGATGCGACGTTGGACTGCTCCGCGATCGCGGTGCCGACCAGATCGCCAGGGAGGAGGTACCGGATCGTCAGCTGCCGGCCGTCAGGAGCAGAGAGGAAATAGCGGAGGGAGCCGGACACGACCAGTGCGGGCCCGGATTCTTCGCGCGACGAGGAGATGACGGTTCCAGCCGGGTACGACGCCAATCGTCCGGACTGCAGCACCTCCTCGGCCAGGTCCGGGGAAAGGCGCCCCAGAAAGCCGCGGCCGGCGATGTCAGAAAGCCGTGTGCCGCTCAGATCCACGTCTCGCCGTCCGCGCCGCGCGGACGTCATTCTCGCCACTTATTCACTTCACCCATATCGGAGGCCTGCAGCTATCACTCATAATATCTCTCAGATAGATATGAATGCTAGCTGGCTGAGCACGCGGCAGGCCGCGGACCGCCTGGGGGTGAGCGAAGCCTCCGTCCGCCGCTGGAGCGATCGCGGCGTGATTCCGGTGCAGCGGGTCGGCAAGCGTCGAGAGCGACGGTTCCGGGCCGAGCACCTGGACCGCGCTCCGCGGGGGGTTCGGGCAGGATCGGTGCCGACTCGGGTCCAAAAGTCCCAGGTCATCCTGGGAGGTGAGGCCTTCGACGTCCCAATCCACGTCGCCGCCTTTTACGACTCCGACGCCGGCCGGGTGCGGCTGACGGCTCCCTTCCTGGCCGACGGCATCAGGGCCGGGCAGCCCTGCTTTCTGCTCGCCCAGGGTGAAGAGCTGGACAGCTACATGGTCGCGCTGGACCAGACGCCCGGCATCGACGTCGACAGCGCCCTTGCGTCAGGGGTGCTGGTCGTGGCCGGTGCGCCTGGCCATACCGCGGCCGCGGCTCTCGACTACTGGGAGAAGACCCTGTGGTCGGCGATGGACCGGCACGTGCCGTTGGTGCGCGCCGTAGGGGAGATGGTGTCGGAGCGGGAGAACTTCGAGTCTGAGCCGGAGATGTTCGCCTATGAGGTGGCTTTTAACATGACGGCAAGGCGCTTTCCGTGCGCTGTCATCTGCCAGTACGACGTAAGGAAGTTCTCGGGGCCGGCGATCCTCTCCGCATTCCGCGCCCACCCCGACATGCTCGGTGTGTCACTCAACCTGCTGCTGAAATAGCCGACCCACCACTCGATGTTTCGAGGGAACCCCCCAAGTTCGATTCCGGGCCGGGCGGCTAGCACCGCCCGGCCTCAGAACTATTTCGTCAGCTCATGGGTAGCCGACCACCGGGACCACCGCGTCGGGGTTGACGATGGTTGACGACCCACCGGTCTCATTGATGACATGCAAGATGCCGCCAAATCCTGCTCTGGAAAGGAAGATGGTCAGAAGGTCGTGCAGGCTGGCCTTGGGTAGTGAATCCGGAACCTCGAAGGCGCGCTCGGCGAATATGTCCTTGCCCTGGTTGAAGAAGCTGTAGCTTCCCATCCCGTACCCGGAGAAGCTGGTCACGTTGTCGGCGACTTTGAACGCCGCATAACCGTCGACGCCCGCCGCCTCCATCCACGCGCCCTGGCTCGGCACGTCATAGGGCATCTCGTTCTGGAAGAACACATCAGTGCCGCCGTTGCCATTCCAGATCACCTCGTACTTCTGGAAGTGCTCGACGAACAGGCCGTATGCGGTCACATTTTCGCCGTTCACGATGACGCCCGTGTCCGCTGTGTTGATGGTCCACCCCACACCGCTGCCGTGGTCGGCCCGCCACGCCCAGATGTCATCGAGGATCACGTTGCTGCTGTTGACGATCAGCGCGCTGGTCGCCTTACCGACCGCTGCGCCGCCGATTCGGAAGAAGACGTCCGACAGCTCCGACGGGTCGGAGGCTTCGTTGTCGCTTTGGGCGTGGCCGCTGCCGACCTGAAGCAAGACCGGTGAGCTGGTCGGGCCCGCGTCGAAGAGGACGCCGGAGATGAGCATGCCCTTGGCGCGGGCAACGGTCATGGCGCGGTTGCCGCCCGTTGGCACCAGCGTGGGAAAGCCGAGCCCGAGAACGATGCTGTCCGGTCGCGTGACGTCGATGCTCTGGTCGAGCGAGTAAACACCTGGCGTGAGGATCAGGTTCTTACCGCGGTGAATCGCACCGTTGATCGTGCTCGCTGAGTCGCCGGGCTTCGCGATGAAAAAGGAGCTGATTGGAAGCGAGATTCCAGGAGTCTGCCCGTTCCCCCAGGACGTTCCCGAGGAGCCATGCTGGACCGAAGGCACGAAGACCTGGTACGCGCCGCTCGCGCCAACGTACAGGTACGGTGCTTCGCGAGTCACCGGGCTGGCGGACAGGGTCGTGTAGGGTCCACAGCCCTTGGGAACGCCGGGGAAACACTGAGCCGGAGCACCAACGACGCCTGAGAACACCTGGTTCCACACGCCGTTGCTCCACGCACCGGGATTCATCCGGCTGTTTCTCGTGAGCCACTGCTGCTGCGAACCACTCGTGATGACATCGTCGAACTGTGAATCGGCGATGAAACCGCCACTCGCAAATGAAGGACCGGTGCAGTAGTCCATGAGGCTCATGTATCCATGGACGTGAACCCTGCGCATAGGCGCTGCCTGCGAGACTGGCCAGAACTCGCCGAAGTAGCAACCGAAATCCGGCGTCGTGACGTTGATGGTCAGGTTGGAGAGGGAACGCCAGAAGTTCACCAGCGCCGTGCAGCCGTTGGCGTCGCACTGATTGCGCGCGAACACAGAGCCATTGATCACAACGTCACCCGGGGACTGACCAAGTCCGGCGACCGACGTGTAGTAGCCCACCTGAAAGTTCAGGGGGTGCACTGCGGTGCCATAGGTTCCGGGCTCGAACAGAATCGCGTCGCGCTGCGAGCCGAACTGGTTGTTGACCTGCACGGCTGCGATGGCGTCGACCTGCGACTGGATCGCCGCCTGGCCCATGCCGGAATTGAAGATGTGGACCTTCGGCCCGAAGTTCGGTGCGCTCGGATCATCCGCGACGGCCGAGAGCACAGTGGTTGTCGCGGCCGACGCGAGCGCCAGCAGGCCCGCCACGAGTAACGCCCGAAGACTGCGCAATCTCATCTCGCTCTTCTCCCCCAACTGAATCCGCCAGCAGCCGAAAACTCCCCCGCCGCTACTTCATTGCAGCACCACCTTTGCTTTCAACCTCAGGTCCCGCGACGACCGTCCAGCATGGATCGTGTAAGCGCCCGGCTGGGGCACCCACCTGTGGAGCCGCTCATCGAAATGCGCGAATGCACGGGCCGGGAGCACGAGTCGGGCGGCAGCCGTCTCGCCAGGTTCCGCCGCGATGCTCGCAAAGGCGGCGAGTGTGCGAATCGGGAGAGTCGGATCGTCCTCGGCGCCATCGAGATAAAGCTGCACGACCTCGCGGCCGGCGCGCCCCCCCGAGTTGCGCACGTTGACAGTCAGCTCGAGGTCTTGTCCGGGTGCGATGGACGAGGCCACCGGCTCGATTGATTCATAGGTCCAGTCCGTGTAGCCGTGTCCGTGGCCGAAGCAGTAGAGCGGCACTGCCCCGCTTCGGTCATAACCCCGATACCCGACCAGGAGCCCTTCGGCGTAGACGAGGCTGCCGGCCTCGGGGTCCGCCCGCAGGACGGGTGAATCCGCCTCTCTCCTGGGCATGGAGACCGGCAACCGGCCGCCAGGCTCGGCATCCCCAGTCAGCACCTCGGCGAGCGCTTCGCCGAACGCCTGGCCGGGGAACCAGACCTGGAGAATCGCGGCGACGTCATCGGCCCATGGCATCAGCATCGGCATGCCAGAGTTGACGACGACCACGGTGTTCGGGTTCGCCGCGGCGACGCGCCGCACCAGCTCGTCCTGCCGGCCAGGAAGGGCCATCGTGTCGCGGTCGTATCCCTCGCTCTCGGTCCCGTCCGCCGACCCGACAACCACCACGGCCACCTCGGAGGCGGCGGCCGCCTGGGCGGCTTGCTCGATCAGGTGGTCGTCCTGGAAGTGGGGCGCGATCCCAAGGCGCATCGTTACGAACCGCCCCTCCGGCCGATAGTCGACCTGCACCTCGACCTCCTGGCCCGCCCTCAATCGAACCGGCACGCGAAGCTCGGGCGGACGCGACAGCGCCTCCACCACGTCTCGCGGCGGGAGGCTGGTCGACTCGGCCACGAGCGTGCCCCCCACAGCGATGCTTATGTGGCCGACGCCGGCCGCGCCGATAACGTGCGCCCCGTCGACTTCCGCGCGATAGCGGGCTCGCATCGTCAACTCGGCGCCGCGCAGTTGCACGGCTTCGGGCAAGCCGTCCCACCAGGTGACGACGCTCGTCGGAAACGGGGCGTCGTGCAGCACGCTTCCGTCGGCGCTGCGGATCACGACGTGAACGCCGGCTTTTCCCGTGATCGGATCGTGCAGGGTGCCCTCACCGGGCACGGCGATGGTCGCACTCGTGACGCACCCCTGGTGCACGCTGACGTGGGCATCCATGGCATCGCGCAGCGCGTCGGCGATGCTCGGGCGGTGTACCGGCAGCACGCGCACGCTGCCGCCGCCCTGTGTCTGCGGGTCGATCGAGTTGGGGCCGATCAGCGCGAGCCGCTCGACGCTCCCCGCGGGCAGAGGGAGGACACCGCGATCGTTTTTCAGCAGGACAAAGGAACGCGCACCCACTTCTCGCAGCAGCGCCGGATCGATGAGGGCGGAGTGCGGTGACGCGACGTGGCCCGCGCCGCTGCCGTCGACCGCGCCGTTGAGCGCACCCACCCTGCGTGCAAGGCCCAGCAGCCGTGCGACCTTGTGGTCGATCTCGGCTTCCGGCACCCGGCCGGCGCGCACCGCGGCCAGCAGCGAATCGCCCCAGGGTCCGTTCGGCCCCGGCATGATGAGGTCCAGACCGCCGAGCGCGCTCGAGACGGTGGATGTCGTGGCGGACCAGTCGGACACGACCACTCCACTGAAGCCCCACTCGGTCTTGAGCAGGCCGTCGAGCAGGACTGGATTCGCGGTCATCGTGGCCCCGTTGACCGAGTTGTACGCGGCCATGATCATGAAGACGTCAGCTTCGGCGACGCATGCCTCGAACGGCGCCAGGTAGAGCTCGCGCAAGACGCGCTCTGTGATGCGAGCGTCGTAAGTGCGGCGTTCGGTTTCGGAATCGTTCGCGACAAAGTGTTTCGCAGTGGCCCCGACGCCGGCCTTCTGCAGGCCGCGCACGTAGGCCACCGCGATTCGCGACGTGAGAAGGGGATCTTCGGAGAAGCATTCGAAGCCGCGGCCGCTGAGCGGCGTGCGGATGATGTTGACGGTAGGGCCCAGCAGGACGTCGACGCCTTTGGAGCGAGCCTCGCGCCCCAGAGCGGTGGCGAGCTCCTCGATCAGCGGCCCGTCCCACGTCGCGGCGAGCGCGACGGGGCAAGGGAGCGATGACGACGGGTTGGCAGCGTCGAAACGCACTCCGCGTACGCCGGCCGGACCATCAGATAGGACCATCTGGCGCAGTCCGACCTCGCTTTCGCCGTAGAGCACCCACGAGTCCAATCCGGTGAGCAGACGGACCTTCTGCTCGAGGTTGAGCCGCGCCACCAGGGCGGACTCGTCGCCCGTGATGCCGACGGTGGCGCTACTCATCAATAAGTACCTCGTTCTCGTAATTGCGGAGTCCGGCCGGCGAGCTGCCGGCCGGACATGTCACCTGTCGACAAATCGTTAGGAAACGGGCTTCAGCTGCATGAGGATGTACGGCATCTGAGGGTCGCTTGGTGAGGGGTTCATGTAGGGATGCGATTGGTTGGGCCAGCCCGTGTACTTCGCGCTGCTGTAGACGTTCCAGTCCGCGCCGTAGAGCAGCGGAGCGTAGGGAACGTCGGTCGACATGATCTTCTCGAGCTTCTGGACGAGCGGGTAGAGCGCGGTGGTGTCAGTGGGATCGGTGCTCGCGTAAGCAGTCAAGGCTGCCTTGGCGTCGGCGTTGGAGTAGCCGATCTGCTGCGCGGCAGTGCTCGCAAACCAGTCGTTGTACTGCGTGTACGGGATGCTGCCACCAGCGCCCCAGTGGATCATCGTCTGCCACCCGGAGGGGTTGGAGGTCAGTGTGGTGTTCCAGTCCGAGTAGCCCTGCGCCGGCTTGGTGGTCACGGCCATTCCAAGGGGTTGCAGCTCCTGTGAGATGAGCGCCGCGTTCTCCCAGTAGTCGGAGAACGGAACCGGGTCGTAGACCGAGAACTTGATGATCTTGCCGCCCTTGGTCCAGCAGTTGGCGGTGTTGCTTCCGTCGCAGTTCCCGCCTGACTTGAAGGTCCCGTTGCTGTACTGGGAGGTGGCCGGAGGAGTCCAGCCGCCGTTCTTGAGGATGTCGTAAACGTCCATACCGGCTGGCAGCTTCTGGGCCGTCGCCGTCGCTGCGTCCGGGGTGTTGGCGCCGGTCGAAAGGTCGCCCGCGAAGCTGCCGTCAGTAGGCAGGAAGGCCTTCTGGTTGGGCAGGATCAGGGCGCTCGACGAGCTCGCCGCGCGCTCGTAGCCTGACTCACCTAGCAGCGCGAGAGCGTTGCGGTCGATGCCGTAGCTGACCGCTTTGCGGACAGCTGCTTCGTTGATGCCGGTCGCGCCGCCGTTGCCGGCGTTCAGGTTGAAGTAAAGCGTGACCGTGGAGCCTGACGCGAACCAGGCGTGGTTCGTCTGCGGGTTGAGGTTGACGAAGTTTTCGTAGACGTTGGGGATGTCGTTGCCGGCCCAGTCGAGCTGCCCGCTGATGAGCGCGTCGCTGGCGGCAGCGTTCGTCGCGATCGAAGGAGTGTCGATTTCAGATTCGGGTGGAGTCCCGCCCCAGTAGTTGGGGTTCGGCTTCCACTTGATCAGTGAGCTGGAGTAGCTGGCCAGCACGAAAGGCCCGGTGCCGACCGGGACCTTGATCGTCATGGTCGGGTTCTGCGCGACCTGCGCCGCCACCGACGCCTTGAGGACGTAGGTGTGCCCGAGGATGGTCGACAAAGAGGTGTACTGCGGAGACGTGAAGTGAAGAGTGACGTTGTTACCGTTGACCGTCGCGTCCGATGCCTGGTCGGGCACACCGAACACGTTGGCCTTCGGATTCGCGAGCGCCTTGAAGGTGGCGGCGACGTCGGCCGGACCGAACGATGAGCCGTCATTGAACTTGACGTTCTGGCGGATCGTCATCTGGAGGTCCTTGCCGCCGTTCGCAAACTGGAAAGCCGTGGCCAGCCAGGGGTGGATACCCGCCGCGGTCGGGTCGAGTTCGTCGAATTCGACCAGCGGCTCGTTAACCAGGCTCCGGGTGCCCATGGCGGACGTAACTGAGTTCGAGTCGTACGGGTTGAAGTCTTCCGAGAAGGTAACCCCGGTGGTCGGCTCGGCGATGAGAGCCTTGCCTCCCGGTGTCGTCGCGTTGTTTGACTGCTGACAGGCGCCCAACGCGAGGGCGGCCACGCCAAGCAGGCTTGCCAAAGGTCGCCAATTCATAGGTATGTCACCTCCGTGACGCACTGCGCGTTCGCAGTGGACTTCTGCTGGGAACACCGGGATACGCACGCCACCACACCCCTGCGGCAACGGCCGGCGGGGACCGAAACGCACGACGAAAATCCATCCATCCTCACCTCTTTGATTTCTCTGGTTCGAGTGGTCCGGTCGCGAGAACTCCGTTTTCGCTGGCCTGCCGCTCAGCGGGGTCGACATGCAGCCAGCACGCCGCGATGTGGTCCGGCGACACCGCGATGCTGGGCGGCGCCTTGTGCCTGCAGACCTCCATCACGTGCGGGCATCGCGGGTGGAAGCGGCACCCCGTCGGCGGCGCAAGGAGGCTGGGCGGTGCGCCAATGCCGGCCAGGACGGGAGGCTGCGCCCGATCCGGATCGGGCGCAGCGGAGAGCAGTAGTTGCGTGTAGGGATGGGCGGGGCGGTCGGTCAGCTCCACGCTCGGCGCCGCCTCGACCAGCTGCCCCGCGTACATGACGACGATCGTGTCGGCCAGGTAGCGGGCCGACGCGATGTCGTGCGTGATGTAGAGGATCGCGAGCTTCTCTCGGTCGCGCAGGTCGGCCAGCAGGTTGAGCACGCCGAGGCGGATCGAAACGTCGAGCATCGACACGGGCTCGTCCGCGATCAAGACGCGGGGCTTGACCGCCAGGGCGCGGGCGATGGCGACGCGCTGCCGCTGCCCGCCCGACAGCTCGTGCGGGAACTTGTCGGCGAACTGCCGCGGCGGCTTGAGGGCGACCCGCTCGAGCAGATCATCGACCGCCTTGTCCGTGTTGCCGTTGACGAGGTGGTGGATCTTGAGCGGACGTTCCAGGTCGTGGCGGACGCGATGCACGGGGTTCAGGGAAGCGAACGGATCCTGGAATACCATCTGGACCTGCTTCGCGTACGAGCGGGGGCGCCCCGCCTGAACCGGCTTGCCGTCGAGCAGGACCGTGCCTTTGTCTGGCTTGGTGATCTCGGCCAGGATCCGCGCCACGGTCGTCTTCCCCGCACCGCTCTCCCCGACGAACGCGGTCACCTTCCGCGCGTCCAGGCTCACCGAAACGTTGTCCACGGCGTGGACGGGCGACTTGCGAGCAAGTAATCCCCTCCCCTGCTTGACCCAGAAGTACTTGGTCAGGTTGCGACCTTCCAGGACCGGTGCTGTCGTCACTGGATGTTCACCTGGGACAACCGCTCGCGCATGACGTCCCCCGGCTCAGCAAGTGAGAGCTCGGCTGGTGGAGTTGCGCCATTGCGATGCAGCCAGCACGCGACCTCGCGGTTGGGCCCCGGGATCGACCCGAGCACGGGCACATCGTGCTTGCACTGATCGAGCGCCCACTTGCAGCGGGGATGGAAAGCGCATCCCGAGGGGAGATCCCTGAGGTCGGGAGGTGACCCCGGGATCCCCGCCATCGGGACGCGCTTGCCGTGCATGGGCGGAAAGCAGTGCAGAAGCCCATGCGTGTACGGCAAGCGCGGTGCGCGAAAAAGGGAGTTGGCGGGCGCCCGCTCCATCAATCGACCCGCATACATCACCGCGATGTCATCCGCGAACTCGACCAGCAGCGAGAGGTCGTGAGTGATGAAGAGAGCCGCGAAACCGAGCCGGTCGCGTAGGCCCATCAGCTCTTCGAGAATCTCGCGCTGGGTCACGACATCAAGTGCCGTGGTGGGCTCGTCGAGCACCATCACCTGCGGCTCGAGGGCCAGCGCCATGGCGATCATCGCCCGCTGCCGCATGCCGCCGGACAGCTCGTGCGGATAGCTGCGCAGCCGATCGCCGTTCATGCCGACCATATCGAGCAGCTCGACGCCGCGCGTATACCGCTCGTCGCGAGACATGCGCGGCCGGTGGGCGCGCAGCAGGTCGTCGAACTGCGCCCCAATCGTGGTCACCGGGTTCAACGCGTTGAGCGAGCTCTGCAGCACGACCGCGATCTCCGACCAGCGGATCTCGCGCAGCCGGTGCGGTCCCGCCGCGAGCATGTCGATCGTTTCCTTCGGGTTGTCACGGGTGAATGGCTTGGAGTGGAACAGCACCTGTCCTTCGGTGATGACAGCAGGAGCACGCAGGAGGCGGATGGCGGCGAGGGCAAGCGTCGTCTTTCCGCTTCCACTCTCGCCCGCCAGGCCAAGGACGCGGCCGCGGCGGAGGACGAGGTCGCAGTCTCTCACCGCGTGGACCGCCTGGTCGCCGTATCCGTAATCGACCGACAGGCCGCGGATCTCCAACACGGCGTCGGCCGTGCTTGGCGTTGTGTTCGGTACCGTCGCAGCGCCTCTCATCACGGGCGTCAGGCCGAGCGTCGTGCTGACGTGGGCCCCGGCTTTCCTTGCGGCTCTCGCCGTAAGACCTGACGTACGCAGGCGTGGGTTGATGAACTCGTCGATACCGAAGTTCACCAGCGCCAGCCCAGTGCCGAGCAGCGCGACGCAGATCCCGGGCGGCGCCCACCACCACCACCAGCCGCCGCGCACTGCATTGTTGGCGAAGCCTTCGCGCAACATCTCGCCCCAGTTCCACAGGCCCGGGGGCGAGCCCGTCGGCGATCCGGCGAGGCCGAGGAAGGAAATGGCGACGTAGGCATAGATCGCAGTGAGTGAGGTGAAGAGAAATGAGGCGGCGACGATCGGGATGAGGTTGGGCAGGATCTCGACGCCGATGATCCGTAAAGGTCCCTCGCCGGAGACGCGCGAGGCTTCGACAAAGTCACGATTGCGCAGAGACAGGGTTTGCGCGCGCAGCGTGCGCGCGGTGTACGCCCACGTGGTCACGGCGATGATCGCCGCCACGAGCACGAGGCTGGATCCAGCCGAGGGCACGTAGTCGGCGAGCACGATCAGGAGGGGCAGGCCGGGAATCGCGAGAGACACGTTCGCGACGAGGGAAAGTCCCTCATCCGTGGCGCCGCCGATATAGCCGGCGGTGACTCCGAAGATGATCGAAAGCACAGTCGCTATCGCGGCGGCGAGGAGGCCCACGAACATGGTCGCCTGCGTCGAGGCGAGCAGCTGTGACCATGCGTCCTGCGCGAACACCGTCGTGCCGAGCCAGTGCGCGGCGGACGGGCCTAACGGCAGCGGGTAGTAGCTGGCCGGAAAACCCGAGTCGCCGCCGGTGCCCGGGACGAGCACGTGCTGGACCCAGTTCTGCGTGTCGGTCGCGTTGGGCGAGTAGGGAGTAATCCAGCGTCCGATGATCGCGACCACGCTGAACACACCCAGGATGACCAGCCCTGCTATGACTTTCGGCGAGCGTGGGATGCGGAGCACGCGCGCTCTCTCCAGGGTGACCGGCACCTGGGTGAGGGTCGTGCTGTCGATGGTCATGCGGCCTGCCTCGCCCGAGGATCGATCGCGACATAGACGGCATCGGCGATCAGGTTGGCTACCAGCACGACCAGTGTGATCACCACGAACACGCCCTGAACCAGCGGATAGTCGAGCTTGCCCAGCGCGTCGAACAGATGGAATCCGATTCCGGGGTAGTTGAAGACGATCTCGACCAGGATCTGCCCCCCGACGACGAGGCTGATGGCGATCGTGAAGTTGGCGACGACCGGGAGGAGGGCGTTGCGCACCGCGTACCAGACCACGGTGCGGCCGGGCAGTCCCTTAGCCTGCGCCACCAGGACAAAGTCCTCGTCCATGGTGGTGATCACCTGGTTGCGTATCGAGAGGATGAATCCGGCCATCGACGCGAGGACCACGGTTGCCGCCGGCAGGACGGCGTGGCTGACGACGCTCCCGATGTACGGGAGGTTGGGGCCAGGGGTGGTCGCGTAGATGTCGTAGCCGAACAGGCTGGGGAACCACTTCAGCATGGTCCCGGTCTGGCCGAGGACCAGGACCAGGACGATGCCCAGGAAGAAGAATGGGAGCGCCTGGAAGAAAGTCGCGAACGGGATCAGCCAGTCGGTCCAGGAACCCCGTCGCCAGGCGATCAGCGTTCCGATCGCGCTGCCGCCGAGAAATGCCAGCGTGGTCGAGATGCCGAGGAGGACGAGCGTCCAGGGCAGGTAGGAGAGGATCAGACTGCCCACGGGCGCGTTCTCTGACCACGAGTGGCCGAGGTCGCCGTGCAGAAGGTTGCCGATGTACTGCGTGTACTGATCCCACAGGCTCGTGTGGACGTTGTAGCCGAGCTGCAATTCGATCGCTCTTACGCACTGCGCGTTGCAGTTGCCGGACTGCGAGGCCCGGGCCACCGCCCCGGCCACGGGGTTGCCCGGCACAACGCGCGGGAGCAGAAAGCTGACCGTGACCGCCACCCAAGCGGCGAGCAGGTAAACGCCAAAACGCCGGACCAACGCGCGCATCGCTAGATGCCGTCCTTCGCGGCACGGACCGCGCGACTCGCGCATCCGCAGCTCTCGCGAATGATCAGCTGCACGGGAAGGACCACGTCGGCGTCACCCTTGCCCGTGCTGATCTTGGAATAGAGGACGTCGAACGCGGTCGCGCCAAGCTCCTGCATCGGCTGGCGCACGGTGGTCAGCGGAGGATGCAGGTGGCGAGCCACCGGCACGTCGTCAAAACCGGTCATCGCGACGTCATGCGGAACCCTGATCCCTCGACGGGCGAGGGCGTGCATGGCCCCGAGCGCGGTCTGGTCGTTGGCGCAGACGATTGCGCGCGGCAGTTTTTCTCCGGCGTCGAGCAGCCCATCGATGACCTTTGCGCCCCCGGCCGCGCTGTAGTTGCCCTGCCAGCTGCTCCCGACGTGGACCTCGGCGCCATGCGCCACGGCCTCGAGCTCGAAAGCCCGGGCGCGCGCGCGGTTGTCAGGGCTGTCCGTGCGCCCGGACAGGTAGGCGACGCTCTGGTATCGATGGTCGACGAGGAGATGCCGGACCAGCGCGCGCATTCCGGCCTCGTTGTCACACCTGACGTTCATCGCCCCCCGCACAGGTGTCCCGGCCAGCGTGACGATGGGGACCATACCCGCCAGGCGGGTCACACCCGCCGCGGGAAGCATGCGGTCGTGCAGGATGATCCCGTCCGCCTTGCCGGCGACCCCGGAGATTCGCGTGGTGGCGTTCTGGTCGTTGAAGCCGACCGAGCTCATCAGCACGTCGAAGCCACGGCGCTGCGCGGCGACGTCGATGCCGCGATTGATGACGTCGATGAAGAGCAGGCTTTCGTCCTCGTCTTCGAAATGCGTTTCGTCGCCGCGGCGAAAGACCACGCCGACGACCTCTTTCAGTCCGTTGGAGAGAGCGCGCGCCGCGCCGTCGGGCACGAAGCCGAGCTCGGTCACCGCGCGCATGACGCGCTCACGGGTGCTCGCGCGCGGAGTGCCCTGACTGTTCAGGACCCGCGAGACCGATGCAATCGAGACGCCGGCCCGGCTCGCGACGTCATAAATCGTCAGCGGACCTTTTGGCCTTTTCGGTTCGGGCATTCGGGGTGGCTCCAACCGACGGGCGACTGGCTCTGTAAGCGCTTACCGGTAAGCGCTTACAGGATTATATGGACGTCGAGGGAGTTGTCAAGACCGAAGATCGGCGGACCCCAGGCAGGTTATTTCGCCCGCCGACGCGCACGTGCGGAATTGGGTTGCCTGGGCTTAAGGTCGAATCATGCCAAGTGTTCTCTACCGCACAGATCTGGTCGCGCCGCCCGCGGTGGCGGCAGATCAGAGCCGGCTCATCGTGCCGGGCAACCTGCAGGGCAAGACGGAGCATTTCTCGGTCTATCTCGACCCCGCGCTGGGAGCTGACGGCACGCAGGACGCCGAGGGCGTGCTCGGGAAATGCGAGGGCGATTACGCGACGGTCGCGGGCTACTTCGGCGGGCTGGCCGCCGGCCCATTCAATGTCATCCTTTTCGCGAACCCGGGCGGCGCGTATCACCAGACCTGCGCCGCGACCGACCTCTTCTGCGACGCCAGGACCAGCCCCGCGGACGGCGACTACTCCGAGTTCCTGAACGTCGCCGAGTTCGTCGAGGTATTCGAGGCGCTGCAGGCCGGCGGGTGGGATTGCGGCATGAGCAACGGCGAGGGACTGTCTCGCGTCCTCGCGACGGACGCCTATCCGAAGGAGCTGGACGGCTTTGCCACGGCCCCGAGCTGGCTCGATTCGAGCCGCCCGAACTTTGTCGACCGCAACGAGAACAGCGACACCAACACGCCGGCCAACGGCTGCTCCGTCCTTTTTCTGAACTGGATGCGATTCCAGCTCAACTTCACTTGGCAGCAGATCACCGAGGGTGCGGCGCCGACGCTCGCCCAGACGTACTCGAAGCTGACGGGCAAGAACGATGGGTTCAGGCAGTTCGCGAGCCTGATCGATTCCCAGTTTCCAAAAGGCAGACCCTCCGGCCTGCTCACGGATAATCCGTTTCCCCTCTGAAACGGTCGGTCGCCCGCACGATCTCGGAGCCGATTCTGTCACCGGCCGCGTGGCCGGCCCCGTCAACGATCACCATCTCGACTCCAGGCCACGCCCGCTGGAGCTCCCACGCGTTCGCGATGGGAGATTGAAAATCGAACCGGCCGTTGATCAGAACCCCGGGGATCTTCGATAGTGCGCCGGCGTTGCGAATCAACTCGTCGTCCTCCAAGAACAGGTCGTGCCGGACGAAGTGCGTGACGATTCGCGCGAAGGCCACCGCGTAGTCGGGATCCTGGAACCGCTGGTCAAGCCCTTCGTGCGGCGGCCAGTGTGGCGTCGCCGACTCCCACACGCACCACTCGAAAGCCGCGCGCCGCCGGACCTCCGGAAGAGGGTCGTCGAGCATGGCGGCATAAGCGTCGACGACGTCCAGGCCTCGACCCGTTGAACCAACCGCGGCCAGCAAGCGGGACCACTGCTCCGGAAAGAACCGCGCGATACCTCCGCGAAACAACCAATCAACCTCGCTGCGGCGCCCCGACGTAACGCCGAACAGGATCATCTCGCTCACGCGTTCGGGATTGGCCTCGGCGTAGGCGAGCCCGAGCGCGCTGCCCCACGAGCCGCCGAGGACGAGCCACCGCTCGATTTCCAGGCGCCCGCGCAGCGACTCGATGTCGGCGAGCAGGTGCTGCGTCGTATTCGTGGTCAGATCAGTCGTCGGGTCGGCGGCGTGCGGGCGGCTCCGCCCGCTGTTGCGCTGGTCGAAGAGCACGAGACGATAAGCGCGCGGGTCGAACAGCCTGCGAAACCACGGCGAGCATCCGGAGCCCGGCCCGCCATGAAGGACCAGGACGGGCTTGCCGCGCGGATTGCCGCAGGTCTCCCAGTAGATGAGGTTCCCATCAGACGTGTCGAGCAATCCGCTTTCATAAGGCTCGATGTCGGGATATAGGTCAGCCACGTTGGTGGGAGGTTAGCCGAGCATGGCTCGAGGCATGGTCGATTTGCCGGGCACCCGTCCAGTCGAGCAGACGGTGGAGCACTTGCTGGACACATTGCGCGCGAAGGGTTTGACTCTATTCGCGCTGGTCGACCACAGCGGCGAGGCAGCCAAGGCGGGCCTCACCATGCCGCCGACGAGGGTTGTGATCTTCGGCAACGCCACAGCCGGCACGCCTTTGATGCTCGCCGCACCGAGCGTCGCGATCGACCTGCCGCTGAAAATCCTGGTTTGGCAGGACACCGCAGGCAAATGTTGGGTTTCGTACAACACACCGGAGTACCTACTTGAGCGACACGGTTTTCCGGCCGAGCTGACGAAGAACATATCAGCGGTCGCCGCACTTGCGGCCGGAGCCGCCGGCTAGCTCTATCCGCCGAGTGCTCGTAGGAGGTCCTGCAGCTGCGCGGTCTGCCAGTCCTGGAACGTCGCGTCGGCTGGAACCAGCGTCTCGGTGATCTTCACCACCGGGATCCTCGCCGAGGTCGCTCTGTCGACAAGTCCCTGGATGTCGGGTGTCGAGTTCTGAGAGTTGAAGACGAAGGCTCTGATCTGCTTGTTCGCGATCTCGTTCTCGACTTCAGCCTTGTCAGCGGCGCCGGGGTCCGTGCCCTCGCTGATTGCTTTCAGGTAGCCGTACGGGGTGACCAGGTCAAGTCCCGTTCCCTCGGCCAAGTAAGAGAAGATGCTCTCGGTTGCGCCCACTTTGGTGCCGGCGTACTTCTGCCTGATCATGCCAATGGTGTCGTGGTACGCCTTCAGGCCGACAGTCCGGTACTGCTCCGACTGTTGCATGAAAGTGGACGCGTCGGCGGGGTCGAGCTTTGCCAGGTCGGATGCGATCCGTTCGATCACCTGGTCGACGTAAGCAGGCGAATACCACATGTGCGGGTTGTCGCCTTCGCTCTTGCCAAAGAGATCACCGATCGTCAGCACCGTGCGGCCCGCCACCGGGTTGGCTGCGATCAACTTGGGCGCCCAGGCGTCGTAACCGGCGCCGTTCACGATCACGTACTGGGCTTGCGCGATGAGGCGCGCGTCGCCGGGCGTGGCCTCGTAGGAATGGGGATCGGTGCTCGGGTTGACGATGATGCTCGTCACCACCGCACGCGAGCCGCCGACCTGGGCCGCGATGCTGCCCCAGAAGTTCTCCGCCGCGACCACGCGCACCTTGCCGCCATCGGCGCCGGCGCTCGGCGGCTGGCTCAGACCGCAGGCCGAAAGCAGGATCGCAGCCGCCAGCGCGACCACGCCTTTCATCGTGAGGCGGCCGGGAGCACCCGCCGGCCGAGCTGCGAGACGAGGTAGGCGGCGAAGGCGAGCGCTGTGATGAAGAAGCTCGCGGGGTAGGAGATATAGAAGGAGAGGACCAGACCAATCCAGACCGCCGCGAAAGCGATCAGCGCCGAGAGCGCCATGCCGAGCCACGGCCTTGCGGAGAGGTTCTGGGCGACGGCGGCCGGGGTCACCATCAAACCGAAGATCAGCAGGGCGCCCACTGCCTGCACCGATTCCGCGACCGTGACCGCCACCAGGACCAGGAACAGCGCCGTCAGCGCGCGCGTCGGCACACCCCTCGCGAGGGCGACGTCAGGATCCAGGCTGACGAACAGGAGCGGCCGCGCCACCAGGAGCGTGACCGCGCACGTCGCGATGCCGATGATCGACCCGACGACGACCTGGATCGGCTGCAGTCCGAGGATCGACCCGAACAAAACGCTTATGCCGACTGAGCCGGTGGCGCCGCTCTGCGCCGAGGTGTAAACGCTCAAGAACAGCACGCCGATCCCGAGCACCCACGCAAAGATGGTGCCGATCGCCACATCTCGGCCACGCCCCCGGCCGCCAAACGTGCCGATCGCCAGCGCGACCGCGATGCAGCTGCCAAAGACGCCGGCCAAGAGGTTCAGGCCGGCGAGGAGTCCGCCAAGGCTCCCCGTGAAGGCCACGTGCCCGAGGGCGTCGGAGGTGAACACCTCGTTGCGCAGGACGACGAAATAGCCGACCAGTCCGGCCGCGAGCGCGATGCATCCGCCGGTCACGAACGCGTTGCGCATGAAGTCGAGGGCGAGCATCTGCCCGATGGACATCAGGCCTCCGCCGCGAACCACGCGCCGCGAAGCTGAAAGTTTCCCCTGCGAATCGCCGATGCCCCCTTCACCGCCCGAATCGCCACGTAAGCGACAAAGGAGACAGTGCTGATAAAGAACCCCACGGGGAGGTCGCTGAAGTACGCGAGGGCCACCCCGAGCCAGGTGAACCCCAGCGACAGCAGGACGCTCAGGGCCAGCGCGCGCACTGGCCGCGCGGTGAGCTGCAGCGCTGAGGCTCCGGGTGCGACGAGCAGGGCAAAGATCAGGAGCGTACCCACGATCTGCACGGTGATCGCGACGGAGAGGGCGACGATGACGAGAAACCCGATGGACAGCAGCCGCACGTTCACCCCGCGCGCCTCAGCCACGTCCGGGTCGACTGTCGCGAAGACCAGCCGTCGGCCGAAGATGGCCAGCGCGCCGAGGCCGAGCAGCGCCACGACGAAGGTGAGCTGAACGTCTCGATCGGAGATTCCGAGGATGGTTCCGAACAGGAAGCCGTAGATGCCCGCGGCGCTGCCCGCGTAGAGGCGGAAGAAAAGCAGGCCGAGCCCGAGCGAGAAGGCGAGGATCGAGCCCACTGCTGCAGACTCCGCGCGATGGCCCGCATCGACGTTGCGTCCCACCCAACCGATGCCAAGCGCGGCGGCGACGCAGAAGGCGACCAGGCCAAAAACAGGAGCGACGTGGACGAGGACGGCACCCGCCGCGCCCGGAAAGCCGACCTGCGACAGCATGTGCGCCGCGAAACTCTGACCGCGCAGCACCACGAAATACCCGGCCGCCCCGGCGAGCAGGGCGACCAGCGTGCCCGCGACAAACGCGTTCTGCATGAAGTGGAACTGGAGCAGCAGCTGCACGTCTGCGACCAGATCCCACGAAGGCCCCTGCACTAGTGATCGACGGGGTGATAGCTGACGGGCTCGTGCTGCCCGACCACGACGAGGCGGCCGTCGCTCGTCCTGAGGACCTCGACCGGTGCGCCGTAGAGCCGGGTCAGCGTCTCGGTCCGGATCACCTCTTCCGGCCGGCCGCAAAGCACGTGTCCCCCCGCGACGTAAACGACCCGATCGACGAAGGGCAGGATGGGGTTGATGTCGTGGGCGACCAGGAGCACCGTGACGAGGTGCCTCTGGCAGATGGTTCGGATCAGGTCGGAGATCGCCTGCTGGTTGTTGAGGTCGAGACTCTCCAGGGGCTCGTCGAGCATCAGCATTCGCGCCCCCGTGACCAGCGCCTGCGCGATGAGGATTCGCTGCTGCTCGCCGCCTGAAAGCTCGCCGATCGGCCGGCCGGCGTAGGCGGTGGCACCCACCAGCTCGATCATCTCCCCCACCTTCGCCTCCTTGGTGCGCGAGGGGAGGGGCACGCCGAGCCGGTCGCCATCGAGGCCCAAGCGCACCAGGTCGAGAGCACGGATCCTGAGGTCGGGGTCGAACCTGCGGCGCTGCGGCAGGTAACCGACCTGATCGTTGCCGCGGCGGACCGTACGCCCAAAGACCCGCGCCGTGCCTGCGCTCAGCGGGACGACGCCTAAAAGCGCCTTCAACAAGGTGGATTTGCCCGCTCCGTTCGGACCGAGGATGGCGACGAACTCGCCGGCCGCCACCTCCAGGCTCGCATCCCGCCAGACGAGCTGACCGCCCAGGGAGACACTCGCCCGCTCGAGCGCGACCGCCATCCCACCCCCCTTCTGATCCACCGCCACCCCGACCAAGATGCGCAAGATTATTGCACAAGACATATGCGCAAGCCGAATGCGCAAGCCGCATATACTTGGCCCAGATGCCCCGCCCCAGCCCGGTGACCGACGAGGTGCGCCGCCTGTTCGAGATCCAGGAACGGCATGCGTGGTCGATCGACGAGCTGCACGACACGGTCCGCTCCTCGCTCGGATCTGCCGACTACTCGTCGGTCTTCAGGGCCGTGAGCATGCTCGAGAAGCAGGGTTTGATCGACCGCATCGACCTGGGCGAAGGCCACGCCCGCTTCGAGCTGCGCGACGACCACCACGAGCACATCCGCTGCGACAGCTGCGGGCGCGTGGCGGAGGTTCCGGTCTGCGTCCTCGACGACGCCGCGGCGCAGGTCCAGAGCCTCACCGGTTACAGGGTGCTCAGCCACCAGGTCGTGTTCGGCGGTCTGTGCCGCGAGTGTGCGGCCCGCGCGTAGTTACGTTGTCGGCGAGACCTGGACTTTGAGGCCCGTCCCGGCCAGGAAAGCGTCGATCGCCTTGGGGTAGTCGTCGAGCGAGAATCGATTGGTGATCATCGCCTCTGAATCGATGACGCCCCTGGCGAACAGGGTCAACGCTCGCTCGAAGCTGTGCAGGACGGCGAGCGAGCGCCTGGACTACCGCCACAACCTCACCGCGAGCAGTCTCCGAAGATCGGACGGCCGGAGCGCCACGATCGGCGTCGTCCTCGAGGATGTTTCCAACCCTTTCGCCTCGGCGCTGCATCGGTCGATCGAGGACGTTGCGGTGCGGCGTGGCGTGCTCGTCTTTGCCGGCAGCTCCGACGAAGACGAGGACAGGGAACGAAAGTTGATTTCAGCGTTCGCCTCCAGGCGGGTCGACGGCCTGATCATCCAGCCCGCGAGCCATGATCACAGCTACCTGCTGACGGAACGCAAGGTGGGTACGGCGATCGTGTTCGTGGACCGCCCGGCAGGTTTTTTCGACGCCGATACGGTGCTCACCGACAACGCGGCCGGCGTGCGCCGCGGGATGCGGCACCTGATCGCGCACGGCCATCGCAGAATCGGATACCTGGGTGACCTACACACGATCGCCACGGCCGCCGAGAGGCATCGCGGGTACGTGCAGGAGCTCGCCGCGCAGAAGATCCAGCTGGATGAACGGCTGGTGCGCCTGGACCTGCATGGAATCGAGAAAGCCGAGGCGGCGGTCACCGAAATGCTGGCCGCCTCACCAAGACCGACCGCGCTGTTTGCGGGACAGAACCTGATCACGATCGGCGCCTTCCGTGCGATGCGGCACCTCGAGCTGCACAATCGGATCGCCCTGGTCGGCTTCGACGACTTCCTGCTCGCGGACCTCCTCGAGCCTGGGATCACGGTCATCGCCCAGGACCCCGCGGCAATCGGGCGCACAGCCGCGGAGATGTTGTTCCGCCGCCTGGATGGTGATCGATCGCCGTCGGAACACCACACCGTCGTGAGCCAGATGATCACCAGGGGTTCGGGCGAGATCCGTCCGTGATCGTCGTCTGCGGCGAAGCGCTGATCGACATGATCCACAACGGCGACGGCACGCAGCGGGCGGCGCCAGGCGGAGGACCGTTCAACACGGCCCGAGCCCTTGCGAGGCTCGGCGTCCCCACCGCATTTCTCGGACGCCTTTCGACCGACGCTTTTGGACGCGACCTGGCCGGCCTGCTCGAAGATGACGGCGCGGACCTGCGCTTCGCGACGCTCGGTCCGGAGTCGACCACCATCGCGGTCGCCGACGTCGACAGCGAGGGTCTCGCCGAGTACGAGTTCCTCATCCAGGGCACCTCGGCGCCAAACCTGACGCCGGAGATGCTTCCGCAGGGTTTTGACGCGAACGTGAGCGCGCTCCACCTCGGCACGCTTGGGCTTGTCCTCGAGCCGATGGCCTCTACGTTGGCCGGGCTGGCCGAGCGCGAGAGCGGCCGCCGGCTTTTGATGCTCGACCCCAACATCAGGCTCGGGCTCATCCCGGAGGACGAGTACCGCGAGCGCCTGCGCACCGTGATTGCGCAAAGCACGATCGTGAAAGCCAGCGATACAGACGTGGCCTGGCTGTATCCGGAGGTCGATCACGAACGCGCCGCGGATCGCCTCCTCAATGAGGGCGTGCGGCTGGCCGTCGTGACTCTCGGCGCAGACGGCGCGTTTGGCGCCCACCGCGACTTCCGAGTGAGGGTCGCCGCGCCGCAGGTGGAGGTCGTGGACACCATCGGGGCGGGCGACGCATTCGGGGCCGCGCTGTTGGCGTGGCTCCATGACCAGGGCTGCCTGAACCCGGAGCTCAGCCTGGAGGAGGACGAGCTGCGCGCCGCCCTGGAATTCGCATGCCTGGCCGCCGCCATCACCTGCACGCGGGCGGGTGCCGACCCGCCTCGCCGATCGGAGATGCTCCCCGGCTGACCGTCGCTACCGAGCTAGCGCGCGCTTGTAGCGCTCGGCGGATCGACGCACGGCGTTCTTGCCGTCGGACCTCACGTTGCGGTCCCACCACGCGCCATAGATGCGGTCGAACTCGAACGGCTCGACGGCAGCCACTATGCGCTCGATCTCGGTCGCCGGCAGCGGGATGTAGTTCGGGTAGCTGTACATGAAGCTGACCCACCTCCTGTCCTGCGCGACCTGGAGGATGTCGCCGCTCAGGAGCGCGCCGCGGCCGCCCGCACCCCCGGGCCAGTGCATGACCGTGCCACCTTCGAAATGCCCTCCCGCCCGAATCAGGGTCATGCCGTCCCACAGGGTTTTCGTCTCACCGCTCCACGACTCGATGCATGGATCGGTTCGCATCACCCACCGCGCGTCTGCCGTATGCAAGAAGACTGGCGCGTCGAATGCCCTGCTCCACTCCACGATGGATGAGTAGTAGTGGGGATGCGAGATCGCGATCGCGCGGATGCCGCCGAGGTCCCGCAACGCAGTGATGGTGGCGTCGTCGATCACGGTGATGCAGTCCCAAAGCAAATTGCCTTGGGGAGAACGAACGACCAGCGCGCGCTGGCCGATCGCAAACGACGGTTCGGTGCCGATGCCGACCAGGCCCAGGTCGTCACGCAGCTGGTTGTGATGCTTCTCACGCAGCTCCTCCAGGGTCGTCCATCGCTGGCCGCCCCACCCGACGTACTGCCGCTCGTCTTCGCAGATGGGGCAGCGCTGAGGGGTGTCAACCGTGGGCGCGAATTGGACGCCGCAGGCTGCGCAGATGTGACACCGTGCCTCGCCTTTCATATCCGCAATGTAGCGCCCTAGTTGCGGACCAGCCCCTCCCCATGAAGGGGGAGGAGCTAGATCCAACCCGTCAGCCGTTTCCTATTTAGGAATCTCTGGAGGGAGCGTTCGAATGCATATACGGCTGCCTCGCCTGAGGCGTCCTGTCGTGACGGTTTTTGGGGCCGCCGCATTCGGGGCGCTGCTCGCGGGCGCGGGGCCGCAGGTGCCCACCATGCTGGACCGCCCTTCGTGTCTAGACACAGTGATGAGGGCGGTGGCGAGCGACCGGGCGGTGGCCGGAACCTACAACTGCTTTGACAGCAATCTTCAGATGGGGCTTCAGTCGGTCGGCATCGATTCCGACAGCGCGTTTGCGGCCCGGATCGGCCAGGACGGTGACTACCGCTTTGTGCACAAGACTGAGGACGGGGGCTACGTCTACGAGTTCGACCGTCCAACCACGCCCCATGACAAATTCAAGGGTGTGGTGGTTGCGCTGGGGTTGCCCGAGACATCGGCCGACATGCGCGGCGGGAAGCTGGGGGCGGCGTTGACGGTGAGGCGCGACCTTCGCGCCGCATGGGCCGAGATCTCCGGCAAGACGCAGAATGCGGAGAGCAAGCTGTATACGTTTTACGTGGGTGCGGACGGCAAGATCACAGCCGTCAAGTAGGACCCCTCGGCCGATCACTCTCGCCCGTTACCATGAGCCTCAAATTCGCGTCCTAGATCCGCCGCCGCAAACCAAGGTCCGCCTCGGTCAGCGCTCCGAGGGGGCCTTTGATCAGTTCCAGCGGGACCGGCTGGGGTTCTTCCGACGCTGTGCCGAGACTTCTGAGGTCGTCCCGTTTCGGTTTGGCGCCGATGACGTCCTCGTCGTGAGCCGGCCTGAGCTCGTCAACGACGTGCTCATGACTCACCGCGACGACTTCAGCAAGGCCTACCTGACGAGCATCATGCATCCGCTGCTGGCGGGAAGCCTGCTCCTCGTCGACAGCGACAGCTGGCTGCATCAGCGAAAGCTGATGCTGCCGGGATTTCATCGCGAGCGGCTCGATGCATACGCCACCGTGATGGCGCAGGAAGCCGAGCGCGCCTCCGCAACCTGGACGCCCGGACAGCACCGAGACATCCACTCCGACATGATGCGAATGACTCTCCAGATCGTGACCCGCACTCTGTTCGGCATCGACTTCTCGAACGCAGTCGGAGTTGCGGAACGACTTGTCTCGACGGTGATGGATGAGTTCAACCGCCGGATCGCAAGCCCGGTCAGGCTGCGATTCCCCGTCCCGAGCATGCGCACGCTCCGCCTGTTTCGATCGATGCGCGAGCTGGACGTGATCGCTTATCAGGCGATTCGTGAACGTCGCGCCAAGCCGCAGCCAGACCTGCTTTCGATGCTGGTCGAATCCAGGGACCAGGACGGACGGCCGATGAGTGATCGAGAGGTCCGCGACGCATGCCTTGCGGTCTTCTTCGCCGGCCACGAGACCACGGCATGTCTTCTGTCCTGGACCTGGTACGTGCTGGCCCGGCACGAGGACGTTCAAAGCAAGATCCTGGCTGAGCTGTCCCGAGCGGGCACCGACCCCGGCGAGTCACCGGCGGTGCTGGTCCAGCGCCTGCCTTATACGCAAGCCGTGCTCAACGAGGTCCTCCGCCTCTACCCGCCGGCCTACGCTTTCGGGCGTCGCGCCCTGAGGGCTACAACGGTCGGTGCTAACCCAGTCCCGGCGGGTACGACCGTGCTGATGAGCCCGTGGGCGATGCACCGTGACCCGCGCTTTTTCGAAAACCCCGACAAGTTCGTCCCCGAACGATGGCAGGACGGTCTCGCTTCGCGGCTGCCGAAGTTCGCCTATTTTCCCTTCAGCAGCGGTCCGCGCCGCTGCATCGGCAGCTCCTACGCAATGATGGAGGCGACGATCGCGATCGCGACCATGCTGCCTCGATTCAAGCTGCTGTCCGGCGTCGAGGTCGAGGCGGCGCCGTCGATCACTCTCCGGCCCGCCGGGGGCATGCCCATGACCGTGGCGGTGCGCAGCTAACAAGGCCCCAAGACGCGTCGCCTGCTGCAATATTTCCGCCATGCCCGCGGAACACGTGCTGCCGCTCGTGGTCATCGCCGCGGTCATTGCGGCGGTGCTGTTTGTGGCCCGCCGCCGGCCCGGGCACTGGGTCGACCACGGGGCTCGGGTGGTGGCGGTTGCGGTTGTCGTGGCGGAGGTCGGGTGGTGGGTGATCACCATCGCCCAGGGCACCTGGACGGTGCGTTGGAGCCTCCCCCTTCACCTGTGCGAGGCGGGTTGCTTCCTTCTCGCGGCCGCGTTGTGGTGGCGGGCTCGATTCGCCTTCGAGACCAGCTATTTCTGGGGACTCGGCGGCACCCTGCCGGGCCTGTTCACACCTGACATTCCCGGCCATTTCCCGCAGCCGGTGTTTTTCCAGTACTACACCGAGCACGGACTCATCGTCCTCGGGGCCCTTTACCTCGTGGTCGCGCTCCGCATGCGACCGGCCAGGCGGGCGGTGCTCAGGGTTTCAGTCTTCACGGGCATCTATGCAGTCGCGGTCGGAGCGGTGGATTACTTCACCGAGGGCAATTACCTGTTCTTGCGGAACATCCCGCCGACGCGGACCTTCCTCGACTACATGGGTCCGTGGCCCTGGTACATCCTCACGCTGACCGTTCTGGCGATCGTCGTTTTCAACCTGCTGTACCTTCCCTTCGCGCGTTCAACGCGCGCTCCAGCGATGGCCGAAACGACCGCCTGACGATCAGCGCTCGTTTCTCTTGCCCGCGCCCCCGATCGACAGGATTGATCCCGCACTGCCGATGCTCAGGATCGAGCCCGCGCTGCCGATGCTCAGGATCGAGCCGGCGCTGGCGATCGAAAGGATCGAGACAGCACTGAACAGGCTGGCGGCGCTAAGCAGGCTGTGCGAGCTGTAGGCGCTCGCGACGCTCGACCGGCTTCGCCAGCTTGGCAGCTCCAGCCGCCGCTGCCATCGACCGATCGCCGCCAGCATCAAAAACCCGCGTGGCATTGAGGGGCATCGTACCGATCATCCTTATTCGATGCGCAAGATCGACGCGTTCGCGCACATCCTTCCAAGGAAATATCGGGATCGGCTCGAGCGTCAGCTCGAGGGCGCGATCTCGAGCCGGCAGCTTCGCTACTACCGAGAAGGCGTTTTCGACTTCGATCCGTCACTGACCGACCTGGACGCGCGGTGGCGAAGCCTCGAGGCTTTCGCGGACTACGCGCAGGTGCTTGTGCTTGCGGTCCCGCCGCTCGAAGAGACAGGCCCGCCGGCTGTCGCCGCCGAGCTCGCCCGACTCGCCAACGACGAGATGGCCGAGCTCGTGCAACGGCATCCGGACCGGTTCGTCGGATTTGCTGCGGCGCTGCCTCTCAACGACACGGAGGCCGCGCTCGAGGAAATTGACCACGCGGTGAATGAGCTGCATGCGTTGGGCGCGCAGGTCTACACGAACATGCTGGGCACGGCGCTCGACGATCCCCGATTCGAACCCATCTTCGCCAGGATGGAAAGCATGGGTCGGACGGTCTGGCTTCATCCCACCCGCAACGCGACCTGGCGGGACTACCCCACGGAAACGGAATCCGATTACGGGCTGTGGTGGTCGATCGGCTGGCCCTACGAGACCGCCGCGGCGCTCTCGCGCCTCGTCTACTCAGGCACGATGGAGCGCCATCCGAACCTCAAGCTGATCGCGCACCACGGCGCGGGCATGGTTCCACATTTCTCTGCGCGGCTCGCGATGGGTCCTGGCTTTCGCCAGGTCAAGGACCTGCTCCCGCGACCGCCTCTCGACTACTTCCGCCGGTTCTACGCCGACACGGCGCTGTTCGGTGCACCGCACGCTGTCCGCTGCGTCCTGGATTTCTTCGGATCGGACCACGTGGTGTTCGGCACGGACATGCCGCTCGGGCCGGCGGGCACGATCAAAGCGACGATCGCCGACATCGATGCTGCGGGACTGCCGGACAAGGATCGCTCGACGGTGTACGCGGACACCGCCGAGCGGCTGTTCCTCTAGCGGCTCCGCGACCCGGGCTTTTCAGCCCTGATCTCGATGCCGTATTTCTTGGCCGCGGATTTGATCCGGCGCCAGGCGGCGTTGCGCTCGGCCTGGCTGACGCCCTCGACCTGGTTGAAGCGCGCGACCGCGTTCCGGACGTGACGCGGGTCGGTCAGCGGCTCTTTCCGCTCCTTGGGGAACGCGAACTTGCTGGACGGGATCTCGCGCTCCGCGCGTGAGCTCAACGGGTGCTTGCCTCGCTTTGGCGCCGCGCCCTTACGACGGCGCGCTGCCGAAACCGAGACTGCCTTCTTGATGTTCCGCCTCGCGGCAGTCTTCTGTCGTGTCGTCGCCATGCAGTTACCTCCCTTCGTTGGGGTTTCACTTAAGAAACGCATCGACGAGAGGTCGATACCTAAGAGGCGCTGAGGTCGGCGAGGCGGTGCATCAGCGGCGCCATCGCTCTGTACGCATCGACGTAGGCCGCGTGATAGCCCTGGTAAAGGCGCTGCCGCTCTGGGTCGGGCGCCTCCATGTCCAGATGCATTCGGACCACCGAGCATGCTTCGAACACATCCGCGTAGACCCCGCCCGCCACGCCCGCGAGCAGAGCGGCTCCGAAGGCCGGGCCCTCTTCGTTGTCGACGCGATGCACCGGCCGCCCGAACACATCGGCCTGCATCTGGCGCCACAGGCGGCTCTGTGATCCCCCACCTGTTGCGCGAATCTCAGTGATCGGCACACCGAGCTGTTCCATCAAGTCGAGGGAATCCTTCAGGCTGTAGACGACGCCCTCCATCACCGCACGCGTGAGGTGAGCCTGCGTGTGGCGCAGGTTGAGGCCGACGAACGCCCCCCTGGCGCGCGGGTCGAGGTGCGGGGTCCGCTCGCCGGTGAGGTAGGGCAGAAAGAGGAGACCTTCAGAGCCGGCCGGTGCCTTCGCGGCCAGCGACGCCATCACCTCGTAGTCCTGTCCTCCCGTGGCCTCCCCCCACCAGCGCAGCGAGCCGCCCGCCGACAGCGTGACGCCCATCAGGTGATACCGACCCGGCACCGCGTGGCAGAAAGCGTGGAGCCGGCCCCTGGGGTCGATGCGAGGCGTCGCGCTGTCCGCAAAAACCACTCCACTCGTGCCTATCGACGAGCTGACCAGGCCCTCGCGCACTATCCCGTTTCCAACCGCCGCCGCCGCGTTGTCGCCCGCACCCGCGGCCACGGCAAGACCAGTGGGCAGCCCGGTCGCCGCGGCGGCCGTGGGCGTGATGTGGCCGGCGAAGTCGGGACCTTCATGCACCGCGGGCAACCAGGATGGGGGAATCTCGAGCGCCGACAGGATCTCTCCGGACCAGGCACGGCGATTCAGGTCGAGCAGCAGCGTGCCCGATGCGTCCGAGGCATCGGTCGCGTACTCACCGGTCAGGCAAAGGCGGATGTAGTCCTTCGGCAGAAGAAGGTGGTGCACGCGGGCGTAGGACGCCGGCTCCTGCTCGCGCAGCCACAACACCTTGGGCGCTTGAAATCCGGTGATCGCGGGGTTGCCCGTGATCTCGATCAGCCGGGCGGCGCCGACTTTCTCGGTGATGGTCCGGCACTCGTTCTCGGTCCGCTGGTCGCTCCACAACAGGGCCGGGCGGATCACGCGATCGCCTTCGTCCAGGAACACCGACCCGTGCATCTGCCCCGTCAACCCAAGCGCCAACGGCGGATGCGGAAGCCGGGAGACGACACGCTTCAGAACGTCCTGGCTCGCGCTCCACCACTGTTGGGGGTCTTGCTCGGTCCATCCCGGACGCGGGACCGAGAGAGGATAAGAGGCCGAAGCCGAGGCGACAACGTTGCCGAGAAGGTCGATGGCGACCGCACGCGCTCCGCTCGTTCCGATGTCCAGCCCGATCAGCGAACCAGGCCTGATCACCTCTCGAGCTTCAAGGTCAGGATCTTGAACGGCCCCAGGTCCACCTCGATCTGCTCATCGCGCACCTCAACCTCCTCCAGGTTGCGCTCCAGGAGGTCGCAACGGTGAGCTTGCCGCGCGGGCAGCGTGGTCTTGAGGCGGGCGTGGCACGGTCTCCCCCACGCCTCGTAGAGACGGACGATCGTCGCGTCTGAATCCTCGGCGCGCTTGATCGCCTCGACGATCACCTGGCGGGTGTCTATCTCGATCAGCGACCGCGATGCTCCGGCCGCCAGGTTGCCATGAGCGGGCAGAAGCGGAGAGCTCAGGTCCTCGGCAGCCTCGATGACCCCGGCCTCTCGGAAATCTCCCGGATGCGGCATCAGGGCATACGTGAACTGATGGTCGCCGAGGTCGGCGGTCGGGTCAGGATGCGTCGGTCCCCGCAACAGGGAGAGCCGCATCACCGACCCGTGGATGTCGTAGCCGTGCTTGCAGTCGTTGAGAAGCGCGACGCCGTAATCGCCGTCGCCCAGGTCAGCCCAACGCTGAGCGCATACCTCGAACATCGCCCTCGCCTGGCTCGTGTCGCCGTGCGTCGGCCGGTGGAGGTGGCCGAACTGGACCTCGTAGGTCGCCTCGCGTGAGCTGACCGTCACCGGAAAGGCGACCTTGAGCATCTTGTGCCGTTCCTGCCAGTCGACGAACGTCTCGAAGCGAAGTACGCGTGAGCCGGCGTCGAGCGACATGACCTGGACGAGCCTCGAATCACCGAACTTGCGCGTGAAGGCAAGCACTCCGCGGAGTCCGCCCCGCAGCCTGGCCAGCTCGAAGGCTGTCACGTCGGCGAAGGAATCGCGGTACCCGGCATCGAGGTCCCACGCGTCCCATCGCGTCGGATTGTCGTCGTGCAGCTGGAGCAGATTCCCGGGCGCGCTCAGCACTTCGCGATCCGCTGCGTTGTCCCAGATCGAGGTCAGCACCGCGCGGTCGTCCCATTCGACGCGGAGCAGCTCGTTCTCCATGCTGTGGTCGGTGACCGAGACGGCGGGTTCGCTCGTGCGCCCAACGACAACCGCCCACCCGCACGAGGGCGCCTCGATCCGGGCGTACTCGCCGTTGATGTTGACCACCTCGGAGCGCGGATGAGAGGTCGAGTTGAATGCGACAAGGGATTCGCCCTTGCCCACGATGGCGGACATGGCTGCGTCAGTGATCTCACCAGCGCGCTCGGTGACATGCTCGAGGTCGCGCTCCGCCTCCTCGTAAACCCAATCGATGCTCGAGCCGGGGAGGATGTCGTGGAACTGGTTGAGCAGGAGGGATTTCCACAAGGCCTCCAGCTCACCCGACGGATAGACGCCGCTCGCCACCGACCACATCTCCGCCTCCCGAAGCGACTGCTGCGCCCGGCGGTTCAGCCGCTTGGTCCGCGACTGGCTTGTGTATGTGCCGCGGTGCAGTTCGAAGTACAGCTCGCCAGAGACCGTCGCGAGGTCGTGCGCATCTCGTGATGCCTGGTCGAAGAAGTCTGCAGCCCGTCCGATATCGACTCCGAGGTGGTGGGCCGACTCGATCATCTCCGCCTGCGGACCGCCTCCTCCGTCGCCCCAACCGAACAGGTAGAGCGATCGGTTCGAGCTCTGGCCGTCCTTGAAGTTATGGACGCTCCTCTCGACTTCTTCGCGACTGAAGCTGCCGTTGTACGTGTCGGCGGGCGGGAAGTGGGTGAAGATGCTGGTGCCGTCGATCCCCTCCCACATGAAGGTGTGGTGCTCTGGCTTGTTGGTGTCGTTCCACGAAAGCTTCTGGGTGAGGAAGAAATCGCAGCCGGCCGCGTAGATGAGCTGCGGCAGGTTGCCCGGGTAGCCGAAAACGTCGGGCAACCAGAGGATCCTGGTCTCGTACCCGAACTCCTGCATGAAAAAGCGCTTGCCGTGCAGCAGCTGACGCACGAGCGATTCGCCTGAAGGCAGGTTGCAGTCCGCCTCGACCCACATCGCGCCGACCGGCTCCCAGCGGCCGGCGGCTACCTTCTCCTTTATTCGGCGGTAGATGTCGGGGTACGACTCCTTCATCCATGCGTATTGCGCGGGTTGGGAGGCGGCGAACACGTAATCGGGGTACTCCTCGATCAGGGCGAGCTGCGTCGACCAGCTGCGGGCGACCTTTCGCTTCGCCTCACGGATCGGCCATTCCCAGGCCGTGTCGATGTGGCCATGGCCGACGGATGTGATCTTGTGTGATGGATCGAGCGGGCTTTCGTCGCTTTCCGCTTCGACTGCCGGGCGCGAGGTCAACACCGCCTGGCGGAGGACGAATGCGGGCTCGGGCGATGCACGAAGGGCGATCATCGATGGGGCGGGCTCTGATCCCTGCTCCGTCGCTCGCGGATTGGCCGCGGCCTCGAGGTAGAAGTCAATGTCAGGTCCCTCGACGGGCAGCCACCGGTGGTTGGAATCGACCCCACGCCAGGGTTTGCCGTCTTTCCAGGCCAGCGCCTCGCACGTAAACCCGGCCGGCCCGTCGTAGCCGAGGTCGAACTGCGCGCCCAGCCTGCGCCCCGCCCACGACTCGGGCACCTTGCCCTGGACGTGGAACCATGTCGTGCTCCATGGCGGACCCCAGGCATCGCCGGCTGCGATCGGCGTGAAGGTGCCGCGCAGCGCGTCGGCGTAGCTGATCGGTTCACCCCGCACGCAGAACGCTGTCAGCTGAAGAGGCCGGTTTTGCTCCTCACTCACCCAGGAAGGCGAGTATGACGATTCAAATAGCGGCGAGCTGCAGGGCGCGGGCGGTGAGAGCGCTCACGACATCGCCGACGATCAGCGTCGCCGGCGCGTCGATGTGGGCCGTGTCAGCCATGCGCGCGATGTCGCCGATCGAGCCTTCCACGCTGCGCTGGTCCGGCCAGGTCGCCTTGCTGACCAGCGCTGCAGGTCGAGCACGTCCAACCACGCTCCCTATCTCCGCGGCGATCTCGGCGAGATTTGCGCGGGCCATCATGACGACGAGGGTATCGCTGGCGGCGGCCAGGTCGCGGAGCCTGGTCATCGACTCCGGGCCTTGAGCAGTGGTGATTGCGACCGACGATGCGACCCCCCGCAGCGTGGCCGGGACGCCGATCGACTCACCCGCTGCAAGGGCTGAGGTCACCCCGGGCACGACCACGACATCCACGCCCGCCGCGAGAAGATCGCGCATCTCCTCGCCACCTCGGCCAAAGACAAAAGGGTCACCGCCCTTCAGCCGCACCACGACGCGACCCGCGTGAGCCAGCTCGATCATTCGGGCGGTGATCGCATCCTGCTCCGCGCTTTCGGAGCCGCCCCGCTTTCCGACCGGTTCGAGAATCGCCTGTGGACCGCACAGCTCGAGCGTTGCGGGCGAGATGAGGGCATCGTGCAGCACGTGGTCCGCGTCCGCCAGCAGCTCGCGGGCTTTGACCGTGATCAGGTCTGGGTCGCCCGGTCCCGCTCCGACGAGGGCGACCTGCCCGGAGTGCTCGGCGCCCGGCCGGGCCAGAATCGCCGCGCGCGCCGCTGCCTGGTCGGCGTGGCCGGAGCGCAGGAGCCTGAGCACGTCCGAGCTGATGAGCCGGCGGTACACCTTGGTCTGTTCCGCGATAGGAACGCCGCGCTCGCGAAGCTGGCGGCGGATTCGGCCCACCAGCGCGGTGAACGGCCCCCACTCGCTGCCCAGCCAGCGCTCGAGCCGGGCCCGGAGGGCGGACGCCAGGAATGGGCTCTCACCGGAGGTCGAGATCGCGATCAGGAGGGGATCGCGGCGCACGATCGCGGGCGCGATGAACCGGCATTGCGCGGGGCGGTCGACGACGTTGATCAAGATGCTCGCCTCTTCCGCCTCTTCCCATGTCTGGCCATTGATCTCGGGGTCCTCGCTTGCATCCACCACCAACCGTGCACCGTGCAGGTCGCCAGGTTTGTAGTCGCGGGATGCGATGACCCGGACCAGCGCCCCGGCTTCACGGAGGCCGGCCGCTTTCTCGATCGCGAACTTGCCGTCGCCGACCACGATGCAAGGCTGGCCCGCCAGATCCAGAAAAACCGGGTAGTACCTCACGCGCTCGCCTCTTGCTTGGATGCTTCCAGCAGCACGCGGGCCACCTCAGGCCGGGTGAATTCCACCGGCAGGTCCGATCCCCCCTCCAGCAGCTTGCGCACCGCGGTGCCGCTCAGCGTCCGGTGCAGCTCCTTGGGATGCGGGCATGTTCGGGTCGAGGCCATGCCACCACACGAGGGGCAGTAGAAGGTGTGCTCGAAGCGAAGGATCTCGATCCCGAGCTCGCCGGGTTTGTAGCCGTCGAAAATCCGATGCGCGGCGTAGGTGTCGTAGTAGCTTCCGACGCCGGCGTGGTCACGCCCGACGATGAAATGGGTGCAGCCGTAGTTGCGCCGGACGATGGCGTGGAAGACCGCCTCTTTTGGTCCCGCGTAGCGCATCCACGCGGGATTCGTCGCCAGCAGGGCGCGGTCGGCCGGGAAGTAGCCGGCCAGCAGCTCCTCGTAGCAGCGCATGCGCACCGAGGCCGGGATGTCGTCGCTCTTCGTCTCGCCAACGAGCGGGTGCAGCAGCAACCCGTCGACGATCTCGAGCGCCACCTTCTGGAGGTATTCGTGGGCGCGATGCACCGGGTTGCGCGTCTGGAAGCCAACCATCGTCTGCCACCCGCGCTGAGCCTTGACCTCGCGCACCTGCACGGGTGTCAGGTCGAACTCCGGAAAGCCGGATCCCGGTCGAGCCAGCGCGACGACGTCTCCGGCGAGCGCCCAACGGCCGGACTCCTTGAGCACGCGCACGCCGGGATGCGCGTCATCCTCGGTTCCGTAGACGGCCCGCGCTTCGCGCAGGTGCTCCGCTTCATAGGCGTCGGTGATGCTGAGGATGCCGACGGGCTTGTCGCCGCAGAAGAGCGCCAGCCGGCTTGCGGAAGGGACCTCTTCTGTGCGGAGGACGATCGGGATGGTGAACGGGATGCCGCTCGCGAGCCTGCCGTGCTCGATCACAGATTCGTAGTCGTCGCGCCCGATGAAACCGTCGAGCGGTGAGAGGGCGCCGGCGGCCAGCATGAAGATGTCGGACAGCTCGCGCTGCCCAACCTGCAATCGCGGCAGCTCCCTGGCCTCGGCTCGGAGCTGCTGCAGCTCGTCGCCCGAGGGCAGGCGTTCCGGCACCTGCCGCGGCAGGTGGCCGAGGCGCTCCAGCTTGTCGATCACCCTTGCCACCGACTCGCCCACGCTCTCCTTCGACGTATCGCACGTGACCTCAGGTCGAAGCGGCTCTTCGTACGGGTCGCTCACACCGGTGAAGTTGGCGATCTCGCCGGCGATCGCCTTGCGGTAAAGGCCTTTGACGTCGCGCTCGACCAGCGTGTCCAGCGGGCAGCGGGCGAAGACCTCGACGAAGTTGGGCGTCTGGCCGCGCACCTCATCGCGCACGTCACGGTAGGGGGAGATCGCCGCGGTGATCGCAACTCCGCCGCTCCGCGCGACCAGGCGCGCTACGTAGCCGATGCGACGGATGTTGGTGTCGCGGTCCTCCTTGGAGAAGCCCAGTCCTTTGGAGAGGTGGGTACGGACCTCGTCGCCGTCGAGCAGCTCGGCGTGGCGCCCGCGACGCGCGAGCTCAGATTGGAGCGCGGTCGCGATCGTGGATTTGCCCGCGCCGGACAACCCCGTGAACCAGACGACGAATCCCCTGGTCATGCCTCTCCTCCGAGTAGTCCCCAGCGTTGCCGGACCGATCGGTCGACGGCACCAAAGAGGCTGTCGATGACGACGCCGATGACGAAGATCACGATCATCAAGGCGAGCAGCTGCTGTGTGTCTAGCAGGTTTCTTGCCAACTGAAGCTGCGTCCCAATTGAGGTCTGGTTGCCTGCGACGACGAGCAGCTCAGCCGACATGAGGCTGCGCCACGCAAATGCCCAACCCTGTTTGAGACCACCGACGAACGCAGGGAGCGCAGCCGGAAGGACGACGTGGCGGTACAGTCGCAGACCGTCGGCTCCCATCGCGCGACCGACTCGGATCAGCATGGGGTGTACCTGGTCGATCCCACTCAAGAGACCTGCGGCGATGGCCGGCGCAGCGCCCATCAAGACGACGAGCGTGATCGCACCTTCGCTGCGCTGCAGCAATAGGAGGGCCAGGGGGAACCACGCTATGGACGGCATCGACTGAAGGCCAACCAGCAGGGAACCCACCGCTCTGCGAGCGAGCTTGACCCGCGCTATGAGAATCGCGACGACGGTCCCGGCTCCTGCCGCGATTGCGTAGCCGAGGGCAGCACGACGCAGCGTCATCCCGATTCCGGCGTAGAAGTCCAGATTGCGGAGGTCGCCGGCGAGCCGCTCCAGAACTGGCCACGGCCCGGGCAGCGCCGACTGCGGTCGCCAGCCGGACCATACGATGAGCTGCCAGATCGCGACCGCAAGAACGACCGCGCCCAGCTTTGGCCAGAGGTTTGACCACACTCGAGCGGCCGATTTGCGAACCGGATGCGGTCCGGTTCGCGGAACCTCTGACATCCGAAGTTCAGACGTGAGCTCAGCGGCCATTCGACATCTCGTGCTTGAGCCGGTCTGTGATGCGGCCCGCGATCACTGCAAGCTCAGGCGAGTCAAGGCTCCGCGGGCGGGGCAGGTCGATCGGCACCTCGTGTGCCACGCGACCCGGCCGGCTCGTAAGAACGATCACTCGATCGCCGAGCCGCACGGCTTCGCGCGCATTGTGGGTGACAAAGAGGATGGTCAGGTGGCTCTCCGTCCAGATCCGTTCCAACTCTTCGTGCAGGAGGTCGCGACTGATCGCGTCCAGCGCCGCGAACGGCTCGTCCATCAGGAGCACGTCCGCTTCCTGAGCCAGGGCACGCGCGAGCGCGGCGCGCTGTTTCATGCCGCCCGAGAGCTCGTGGGGCCTCCGCCTTTCGAACCCGGCAAGGTGCACGCGATTCAAAAGCTCGTGGGCGACCTTTTGTCTGGCAGATGCCTTGACGCCTCGCAACTCCAGCGCCAACTCGACGTTGCCTGCGGCGGTCAGCCAGGGCAGTAGAGCCGATTCCTGAAAGATCAGCGCCACGCGCCCGTGGACGTGGGCTCGTCCACCGGACGGTCGATCGAGGCCCGCCAGGACATTGAGCAGCGTGCTCTTGCCAGACCCAGATGCGCCCACGACGCAGACGAACTCGCCACGCTTGACCTCGAATGTCGCGCCGTCAAGCGCCAGCATCACCTGATCGCCGTGAGGAAAGGCGACGGTGAGCCGCTCGACGCTGAGCGCGTGCTTGTCGGAAAGGGCCATCACGTTGCTCACCGCACCAGCCCCTGGTAATGCAGACCGCACTCTTTCACCTCGTTGTGCTCCCACCACCAGCGGCCTGCCCTTTCGTCCTCGCCTGGCGCGGTCGCGCGAGTGCACGGAGCGCAGCCGATCGAGGTGTATCCACGGTCGTAGAGCGAGTGGTACGGGAGCTCGTTGTCGCGGATGTAGTCCCAGACGTCTGCCTTCGACCAGGACGCCAGCGGAGCGATCTTGGTGATTCCCTTGTGTTCTGGATCGAGGGAAACGACCTGGGTGTTCGCCCGAGTCGCCGCCTGCTCGCGGCGCAGGCCGGTGACCCAGGCGTCGTACCCGCCGAGCGCTCGGTCGAGCGGACGCGACTTTCGAACATCGCAGCACAGCCGCCTCATCTCGACTGCCCGGTAGAAGAGGTGGCTGCCGTTCGCCGCGACCATCTGCCCCACCTCATCCGCGTCCGGGGTGACGACCTCGATCTCGATCCCGTAGCGATCGCGGACGCGGTCGATCATGTCGTGCGTCTGGGGCGGCAGCCGGCCCGTGTCCAGCGTCAGCACCCGCAGGTCGGGACGGATTCGAGACGCGATGTCGATGATCACCGACGACTCGGCCTGGAAGCTCGCGACGATCGCGACCCGCGGGAACGTGTCGTAAGCCCAGCGCAGCGTTGCCTCGGCGCTCATGCGATCGCCTCGGTCGCCGTGCGTTCGCGCAGCGGGTCGAACCCTATCCGTTCAACCCAGTTGCCAAAGCCTTCACCTTCGCGCCTGTCGGAGCGAAACTCGACGAAGATCGGGCGCAGCAGCGAAGGGATGTTGGCGATAGGCACATTGGGTGCGTAGACGCGATTCAGGCGCGTGCCGTCGAAGTCGCCCGCCAGCATCACGTCGTACTTGCCGAGTGTCGTGCCGACGAAGCCGACATCGCCGAGGTATGGCCGGGAGCAGCCGTTGGGGCAGCCGCTCATCCGGAAGCTGATCCGCTCGCCGGCCAGACCGAGCTCGTCGAGCATCGAGGCGATCTGGCGGATGAGGCTGGGAAGCACGCGCTCCGCCTCGGCGACGGCCAGGCCGCAGGTGGGGATGGCGGGGCAGGCCATCGCATACCGGATCGCGCGCGGGATCGATTCGACGCCGGCCACGCCGTGCTGTGCAAGCAGCTCCTCGACGCGTGGTCTCTGAGCCGGAGCGATGCCGGCCAGGATCACGTTTTGCTGCGCGGTAAGCCGCACCTGGGGCCGGATCTCCTCGACGATCTTGCGCAGACCAGTTCGCGATCGGACCTCACCGACGTCCGCGATGCGTCCGTTCTCGATGTAGATGCCGACGTAGAGCTTGCCGTCGCCCTGGTCGTGCCAGCCGAGGTGGTCGTCCACCGGCTCCCAGCGGAGAGGTTCGGGCGGCTGCAGCGCGAACGGGAGGCGTGCCTGCACCTCGGCGCGGAACCAGTCGAGTCCGCGATCGGCGATCGTGTACTTGAGGCGAGCGTGCTTCCGATTCGAGCGATCACCGTAGTCGCGCTGCACGGCGACGACCTCACGGGCCACGTCGACGACCTGTTCAGGCGCGACGAATGCCATCGGCTGCGCGACGGCGACAAACGTTTCGGGTTTGTTGTGGGTCCGGCCCAAACCTCCCCCGACCAGCACGTTGAAACCTCTGACCGAGCCGCCCTCCCCACGCATGGCGACAAGCGCCAGGTCGTTGGCGTAGACGTCGACGCAGTTGTCGCCCTCCAGCGCAACCGTGGTCTTGAACTTGCGCGGGAGGTACTGCTCGCCGTAGAGCGGCTCGGCCTCCGGCTCGGATGAATCGACCACCTCGCCGTCGAGCCAGATCTCGTGATAGGCGCCGGTGCGCGGGGTCAGGGCGGCGACCATCGCCGCGATCGCCTGGCGCGCCTCGTCGTGGAATCGGTCTGAGCGCGGCTCGGGGCAGCACATAATGTTTCGCTCGACGTCTCCGCATCCGCCCAGGGTCGTCAGCAGCCCCTCGTTGATGGCGGCGATTGACTTCTTGAGATCGCCCTTGAGCACGCCGTGAAGTTGGAAGTCCTGGCGCGTGGTGATGCGCAAGGTTCCATTGGCCCAGCGCCCGCTTATGTCGTCGTGGGCGAGATACGCATCAGCTGAAACGATGCCGCCCGGGATCCGCGTCCGGATCATCAGCTGGTGGTGCTTGTCGAGTCCCTTGGCCCGCGCTTCTTTGCGCCGGTCGCGATCGTCCTGCTGGTAGATGCCGTGGAACTTGAGCAGCTGCTCGGAGTCGTCGCTGAAGGCGGGCGTCTCTTCGACGAGCTCCTCCTTGATGAGTCCTCGCAGGTGGTTGCTCGCCGCCTTGACGGACTCGTTTCGGGACAAGCCGTCGAGCGGTGCTCCGTCCGACAGGTTCGACAATGAAATGCGCCTCCACTTGATGAGCTGATGCCGAAGAAAAAGAACCCACGCCTATGGCAGCGTGGTGGGGCCCCGGCCCCTTCAGAGAATTCGGCTAGCTACAGAAGCAGCTGGCGCAGCGGGCGTAGTCGATCGCTCGTCGCCGAGTGAGCATGAAGGCGCGAGTCACCGTTCTACGCATGGCTTCCGGCAAGACTACCCGATGAGAACCCCGCTCCGCCTGTGGCAATTCCACCAAGGTGGGGCCGGTTCTTTTGTCCCCTACCTATATATCTATGTATGCGCTCCGACTCGGCGAGGCGGTTGGTTGGGTAGAGCCTCGTGTCCCGGCGCCGGGAGCCCTGCCGGACTAGACCTCGACCAGTCCCTTCTTTACGGCGTAGAGGACGGCCTGAGACCGGTCATAGATCCCTAGCTTCTCGTACATGTTGCTGACATGGTTGCGAACGGTCTTCTCACTGATCTTCAGCCGGTAAGCGATCTGCTTGTTGGCCATCCCGTTCGCAAGGAGCTTGAGGATCTCGATTTCCCGGTTGGTCAGTCCGTCGTAGAACTCCTTGGGAGTCGCAGTCCCCGTGAGCATGTCGAGCACTCGGTTGGCTACCGCGCTCGCCATGACCTTTTCCCCCGACATCACGGCAACGATGCTGCTGACGATTGCAGCCGCGGAGGAGTCCTTCAGGACGTAACCGCTTGCTCCGGCCTTCAACGCCTGGATGACCTGGCTGTCGGTTTCGAAGGTGGTCAGAATCAGCACCTTGATGCCCGCCGCCACTTCCACGATCTGCCGAGTCGCTTCGATCCCGTCGACGTTGGGCATTTTGATGTCCATGAGCACGACGTCGGGCTTTAGCTTCACCGCCTGCTTGACCGCGTCGGCGCCGTCGATCGCCTGCCCGACGACCTCCACCCGCTCATCCTCACCCAGAAGACTGGTGAGGCCGGTCCGAAAGAGCGTTTGATCGTCGACCACGAGTACGCGTGCGGCTCTGGCGGCTACGGTCATGCACTCTTCCTTTTTGCAACGATCACCGTATCGTGCGATACAAGCAGGTCCTTCGGAAACATCGCGCGCACCAGGGTTCCATGTCCGTCTTCGCTCTCAATCCGGATATGTCCACCCAGGAACATAGCCCGCTCACGCATTCCAATCGTCCCCAGACCAACCGGACGGGAGGGGTCTGTGTCGACACCACGGCCATCGTCTTCAACCACGATTCCGAGCTCGTTCTCGGCATGGGGCCCCAGGACTATACGGACGCTCCGAGCCCCGCTGTGCCTTCGAATGTTGGCGAGGGCCTCCTCGATGATCCGATAGAGGTTCAAGGAGGCTTGCGGCGTCAGAGCCTGAGGCCAGCCCGGGGTGATCTCGATCTCGGCCCTGATCCCGCTCTTTTCTTCAAACCTGCCGAGCAGCGCCTTTACGGCGTCAACAAAGCTGCCATCCAGCGGTTCTTCACCGCGCAGATCGTGTAGGAGCTGGCGAATGCTGGCCAGCACCTGACGGGTAGAGCTCTGGATGACGTCCAGCTGCTGCACCACGTCCTGCCAGCTGACCTGCTCGGACTTGAAGTTTTCGACATCGACAAGCATCCCGGTCAGAGTTTGGGCAACCCGGTCGTGAAGCTCCCGGGCGACCAGTCGCCTGACCTCCTCCTCCACCCCCGTCTGCCGAGCCCCAGCGCTCAAGCGTGGACTCGCGACCACAGGCGGCATAGCCAACCCCACTTCTCCTCCCGATGACCGATCCAAATACAACAACGGGAGACTCATTACGGCGGGACCCGACCGGGACATGTCCGCTTTTCCCGGGGACCCTCCCTCGTTTGCCCCGGGTCACGACGTGTGCATGAGGCTAACTGCCTAGCCGCGCCCGGTCAATGGTCTGAAATAACCATTTGTTTCAGTAAATGACGAGTGTTTTGGTTAACGCCGACTGCCTACCGTCGGCGGCCGGCAACCTGAGCCCAGGGTTCAGCCGTGACCATGGCCACCGCCTGGGAGCGGGTTCTCACGTGAAGCTTCTTGAGGACCTGCTGGACGTGCTTGTTGATGGTCGTTATCGACACCCCGAGATGCGCGGCGATCTCCTTGTTTGAGCGGCCGCGACGCAGTTGGGCGAGCACCTCTTGCTCCCGCCGGCTCAATGCACGCTGCCAGGCCAGGGACGCGGTGCTACGGCGCGACTGCACATCCAGAAGGTCCTTGAAGCTGTGCTTGCCGAAGTTTGGCGAGGCGAGGCCACGAATCGTGGCGACCATATCGGCGATGGACAGGTCCTTGGGCAGATAACCGTTGGCGCCGGCCGCACGTGCCGCCGTCGCCGCCTCCCAATCCAGCGACGCGGAGATGACGATTACCTTTACCAGCTCGTATTTCTCCCTGATCTGCATGATCGCCGCCAGGGCGTCCTGCCCCGGACCCAGGCTGAGATCCATGAGGACCACGTCGACCGGAAAGCCGTCCAGCATGGTGAAAAGCTCGGTCACGCCCGGAAGCTCCCAGAGGACGGCCAGGTCGTTTTCGCGCTCGAAAGTGCGAATCAGGCCCAGTCGGAAGACTGGATGGTCGTCGACGATGCCAAGGCGGATCAGGCGGGCTGCCTCCGTTTCATTCGAGTTCCCTCGTCTCGAAATGTCGGTGCGGAGAATACACCGCTTCGAAGCAGGACGCACGCAGACCATTCAATCGGCACCGTGGCCATCGATGACTATTAACGCCGCACAGGGTCGTTTGGATTCCGCCGGGTTAGCGACGCTCCGAGCCGGGAACCGCCTCCTCGAGCGAAATCTTCAGGCTGTGCAGGGCCTCTGGGGGCACCGGCGCGTCTTCGACCCAGATGAAGAAGGCGTCCGCGATGCGCCGCCAGGTGGCGACCTGTCGAGCCATGCTTCGGTGCCAGTAAGACTTGGACCACGCTGCTGCCGCCAACCAACCAGCGATTACACAGCACAATGCCCCGGTGCCCACCTCTAGCCAACCGGGCCACGTCTCCGGATGCAGGCCGGTGAGGATCAACAAGCCCAGGCTGAGGTTGGCCAGCACGGACAGCGGCAAGAACACTGCGAAGAAGAAACGTTGGCGTCTCGTCTCCGGAAGGCGCGGAGCACCCATGGGCATCCCCCCTTTTGTCACAGCCGCCAGCTTGGCACGTCGCCGCCGCTTGGCAAATATGACAAATGTCCCGGTCGCCCTTGGTGGCAAGCGCTCGGTTCGTGGGTCGAACTCAGCAGGCGAGGCGGATGGCCGCTTCCGGTCGCCATTTGCGGGGTGGAGCATCGGATTCTCTGGTGAGGGACGCGGGGACCGAAAGAGCGAAGTTCGGCCGCTACAGCCGGAACCGCTTGGGTTTCCAAAGCATGTCCCGGAGCTCACCGTGACATGACGCCGGCGCCCGACGGGCCGCCCCCGGAACCCGCCCTGTTAGCGCGCGCGTGATCTCGCGGCCAAATCAAGTCCCAACTCGGGTGACCTCGCTGTCTCGGAACTAGTACTACGATCCCATTACCGTCATATAGGGGTCACCCATACAGTTCGGACGTGATCGTTGTGCCGGCGCCGTCGTCCAAGCCAAGCATGGAGACGCGCGCGGTCAAGCCGGTCGAGGCGCTGATCATCGACAAGCAGCCGCTTTTCCTCGCCGCGCTCGGGAGCCTGTTGGAAGCGCCGCCCCTGTCCGCCCACGTCGTCACCGCTTCGAGATCCGACGTGGGGCTGGACATCGCCCGCACACAGCCAATCAGCCTTGTCTTCTGCGAGCTGCGGGCAGAACCGCTCTCTGGAGTGGAGCTGGTGGGCGTGCTGGCCTCGGAAGAGCGCGCGATTCCAGTGGTTTTGCTGGGGGACGATGGCGACGAGCCTCAGCTCGCGGCCGCTCTGGCCATGAGCGTCGCCGGCGCATTCAGCAAGAACTCGGCCCTCGACGAATTCCTGGTGGGGGTGCGCGCGGTGGTGTCGGGCCACAGGGCGATCGGCTCAGGCCTTCTGGTTCGTTTGCTCGAGAGGCCCACCGGGCTCCGTGCACCCGAATCCGAAACTTTCGCCGGCCGGCTCTCCCCGACCGAGCTCGCGATTCTGGGCATGATCGGACAGGCGCAATCGATTCCCGCCATCGCGGCGAATCGAGGAATCAGCCACAAGACCGTGCGCAACCATCTAGCGAAGATCTATCGCAAGCTGGACCTGCACGGCAGAACAGAGGCAATGCTGTGGGCAGCGCGAATGGGCCTGACGGGAAGCTAGCCACTCCGGCGGCTTTCCCGGACGACCTTCAAACCAGGAAACATGACCGGCGCGGATAAGTCGCAGAGGCGGGATCGAGGCGCCTCGGCACCGGGACAAAGAGCCCATGAGGTTGGGCAAATCCCCATTACCAACGGGGTCAGGACAGGCCAACATGACGGCGTGGCAGTCGAGGCGAGCGCCCGCCCGCGGCCGACGCCGGCGCTCCACGAGCGCATTGGTCAGGTCCTGCTGACGGAAGGGCTCATCACGGAAGAGCAGCTCGCGCGAGCGCTAAATGCGCAGCGCCTGGCTTACGCGCCCCTGGGGACCGTGCTGGTAAACCAGGGGGCCGTCCACGAGGACCACATGACCATGGTGCTCAGTGCGCATCTTGAGATTCCGGTGGCAGATCTGAAGCACCTGGAAGTCGATGCAGAAGTTGCGCGGCTCGTCCCCGAGGATTTCGCCCGTCGCAACCTGGTGCTGCCACTCCGCCGCGACAACGGGCACCTCGCGGTCGCGATGAACGACCCCAGCAACCTCATGGTGATCAACGACATTCGCCTGATCACCGGCCTACCCGTTGCCCCCTATATCGCGGCGCCTTCAGACATCCTGCTGAACCTGACGCGCATCCACGACATGCATCCGCGGCTCAGCGTCGCCGCAAAGACGCTCAACGAATCTCGCCCTCAAGCGCAGACCGACCGAGTGATGACGCTCGAGCTCGCGAAGGTCACCTCGAGCTCACCCGCGGTCGAGATCGTCAACCTTCTGATCACTCAGGGATTGCGCGATCGTGCGTCTGACATCCACATCGAGCCCCAGAAGGATTACCTGCGCGTCCGGTTCAGGATCGACGGAGTGCTGCAGGACATGGCTCACCTGCCCAGCGCGACAGGGGCAGCGCTGTCATCCAGGGTGAAGATCATGGCCGGCATGAACATCGTCGAGCGCCGGCGAGCCCAGGATGGGCAGATCAGCGTCAACGTCGACGGCCGTGAGCTGGACGTCAGGGTCGCCACGATGGAAACGATCTGGGGCGAGAAGCTCGTGATGCGGTTGCTCGACCGTGGTCGCTCGCTCATCACCCTGCCTCAGCTCGGATTCTCGCAAGGCGCCTACCACGAGTATCACCGGCTGCTCCACTCGCCGTACGGAATGATGATCGTTTCCGGCCCGACGGGCAGCGGCAAGACGACCACGCTGTACGCGTCGATCCACGAGCTCGACAGCCAGGTTCGCAACATCATGACCATCGAAGATCCGGTCGAGTACATGTTCGACCACATCAATCAAAGCCAGATCAACAAGCTGGCCGACATCAGCTTCGCGAACGGTCTTCGAGCAATCCTTCGCCAGGACCCGGACATCATCCTGGTCGGCGAGATCCGCGATCGAGAGACGGCGGAGATTGCGGTCCAGTCAGCGCTCACCGGACACCTGGTGCTTTCGTCGCTTCACGCGACCGATGCCGTTGGTGCACTGCTGCGCTTCACGGACATGGGGATCGAAGGCTTTCTCATTGCGTCGTCTGTAATCGCAATCGTCGCGCAGCGTCTCGTACGAAAGACCTGCGACGGCTGCCGCGTTCCGTACGCACCAGCCACGGAGGACATCGAGTTCGCCGCGTCGGTCGGCGTCGCGGCGCCCCACGAGCTCTACAAGGGGCAGGGATGCAGCCGGTGCAACGGGACGGGCTATTTCGACCGCATCGGCGTGTTCGAGGTACTGACGCTGTCCGACGAGGTGAAGCGGCTTGTGATCGCCAAGGCGAGCCACGCCGAGATCATGACCGCCGCGGTCGCGGAGGGAATGCTGCCTCTGCGCGCCGACGCGTGGGCCAAGATCTCTAAGGGTGTGACGACCGTGTCTGAAGTCATGCGCAGCGTTTACATCATCTGATCGGAGGGGACGTGGTCAGCAGGTTTACCTACAGGGCCTATTCACCCCGTGGCAAGCTCGAAGAGCGCGTCGCCACCGGCGAGTCCGCGGCTGCCGTGCACCGCGACCTCATCGGCCGCGGATTCCGGGTGGTATCGGTGCGGCCGGCACGCAGCGGATGGCGCTGGATATACCGCCAGTTTCCGACCTTCTTTCGAGTCAAGACGGCCGACCTCATCCTGTTCTCGCGCCAGCTGGCCACTTTCATCAGGGTTGGTGTGCCGATCACCGACGCGATCAAGCTCCTTCAAGGAGCATCAAGCTCAGGAGCTTTCCGCGCTGCGCTCGAGGACATCTTCGCGGACCTGGAGGCGGGCGAAGCGTTCTCATCAGCCATTGAACGTCACCCAAGCGTTTTCGACGAGCTGTACGTGGACATGGTGCGAGCGGCCGAATACAGCGGGACGCTCGACCGTGTGCTGATCCAGGTTGCCGCCTATCTGCAGCGCCAGGACACCGCCCTGAAGAAGTTACGCAGCGCGATGATCTACCCCGCGGTGATTCTCGTGCTGGCCATCTCGGTCTGCACGGTTTTGATCGTCTTCGTGCTTCCGAACTTCGTCTCGATCTTTCACGAATTCAATGCCACCCTGCCGCTCCCGACGAGGATCCTGCTCGGGGTTGGCACGTTCGCCCAAACGTGGCGGATTGAGATCGTGATCGTGCTCTTCGTCGTCATCGTCAGCGTACTGGTGCTCATGAGCAGCCCGCCTGGCCGGGTGTTCTGGGATTACGCGATCCTGCGTGTGCCGGTGATCGGGACGATAGTGGTCTACAGCATCATCGAGCGCTTCACGCGAACGCTAGCCACCATGCTCGCGGCGGGGATACCGATCAGCCAGACTTTCGAGGTCGCCATCGCGTCGGCCGGCAACATCCGCTATCGCCGCGGACTCGATTCGGTCAAGGATCGAATGATGACCGGAGACGGTTTCTCCGTCCCGCTGGACGCGACGGGCTTGTTCGCGCCGATGATGATCCGCATGATCCGCGTCGGCGAAGAAACCGGAACCCTCGACTCGAGCCTCGAGCAGATCGCCGACTTCTTGGCCGAAGAGATGGATTACAAGGTCCGGAACATGATTGCGCTCATGGAGCCGTCGCTCGTGATTGCAGTCGGCGGCGCGGTGGGATTTGTGGCGGTGTCGGTCATCCTGCCGATGTACGGGCTCCTCAAGCAAGTCCACTGATGCTCCGAATGAAGGATCGGCGCCGGGCACAGTCCGGCACGACACTCGTCGAGCTGTTGGTCAGTCTTGTGATAGCGAGCCTGGCGCTTGCGCTCGTCGTGGGAACGCTGAGCAGCGGCCTGCTCGACTCAACGATTGCGAAGCGAAATACGGCGGCGCAGGCCAGCCTCCAGTACGAGATGGAGGCAATCAGTGCCAGCGTCTTCGACTCCTCAGGCGCGCCCTATTCGGATTGCTTCGCGACCGAGGACCCTACCAGCCCGACCTCAGCCGGCGGCTACCAGGCTGCTTGCCCAAACGGTCCATTCACATTGCGAGCTGACGTCGGCTGGCAGTGGCTGGCGTCCTCACCCGGGGTAGTCCAGGTTTGGACGATCTCCATCATGTCCTGGCCGTCCAGCGCGGCCATCGGTTCGTCGGTTTCGGTTTACAAGATCAACAGATGAGGGGTGGCCGCTCCTCCTTGAAGGGTCAGAACGGCTACACGCTGGTCGAGCTGATCATCGCTGTTGCCATTGGTGCGCTCCTGATGTCCGCCTTGACCTCTGTCTTGCTGACATCCTGGCGGGCCGCAACGATCGCCTCCAGCCGAGTCGAAGCGACCAGCCAGATCCGCAACTTCGAGTACTTCGCCTACGACGATTTCGCCCGGAGCGCCATCCCGAATGCCAGCGGCTGCGTGCCGGCGACGCCGTGCACCACTCAGCCGCTGGTGTTGAGCGGGCTCCAGGTCACCAACTCGACGCCGGTCCCCGCTTCGTTCCAGGTGAGCTACGCGTGGGACGGCTCCAACTTCCTCGACCGAACTGTTGCCACCACCGACGCGACGGGGCATGCGGCCACCAACGTGACCGCGTTCTCATGGTTCGTCGACACGAATGCCACTGTCGTAGTCAGCCTCACGGTCACGGTCCAGGCCTACAGCGAATCCCAGACTTTCCGATTTGATCCGCGGATGAATCCGTGACCGCGATCCTCGCTCTGTTGAAGGATCGCAGGCGTTCGCAGCGAGGCAGCGTGCTGAGCGGCGTGCTGATCATGACCGCATTCATCGCCATCATCTCGGGCGCTCTGATGACCGAGCTGAGCACGAACTTCATTCTCTCGCACACCAGGCTCAACCGAGTCGCTAACCAGGCGACAGACAACTCCGCGATTGAGCTGTCCGTGAGCCGGCTCCAGTCCACGCAGCTCAACGCTCCCTGCCCGGCGCTTCCAACCACGACGGTGAACAACCTCACAGCGTCGGCTACGTACCTGAGCTGCTGGCCCACCGTGGACGTCAGGTCACCGCAGTTCAGGCAGATCGGGAGCTCGTCCGGAGCATTCAATGTCGACGGAATGCACGCGGAGCTCGGCCAACTCAACGACTACATCGTCGGCGACGCTGACGGCAACGTTTTCGACTACCCGTTTGGCTCTGTCACGCAACGCTGGGGGCTTGACCTGGACGGGGCCGTAACCGCGACGCCGCTGGTCATGGCGAGGCCGGGATACTCCGGCCAGTACCTGGACGTCATTCCACTTTCCGGGAGCCCGAGCTGTCCGACATCCGGATCGTGCCTCAACGTCATGATCGACAACACCTCATTCACGACTCCGCCCCTGATGTGCGTCATAACGACAACCTCCGGCGCAGCCGTCACGACCCAACCCGCGGCCAGCCCGTCGGTCGGCGGTCTCGTTTACTTCGCGGACAGCGCGAACCTGGAGGCCGATGTCATAACCACCGGGGGGGCGTGTAACCCGAAGTCCAGCGCCACGATCTCAGGCAATCGGCCGGTTGTCGCGGGACCGGTCGCTTTCCGTTGTACGGGCGGGTGCGGCCAAATCGTCGACTACATATACGCCATCGTCTCGAGCGTAACCTCGAGCCGACTCGTCGAATACACCTATGACTCAAACGAGGGTCTCGAGTCCGTGGGGAGCTGGTCGCTGCCGTGGGCGAACGCATCCGGGATCGCGGTCCAAAGCGCGACCTTACCCGCCGGGCTGGCGATCACGTTCGGCGGAGGTGGCGTCGCACTCTACAGGCTTGGGTCGAACGGGCCGACATTCTTGAACAGCCAGCAGGTCGGCGGTGGCGTCGCCGATGCGCCGTACTGGTGCAGCCAATGCAACCTTTTCGGCGTGGGTGCTCAAAACGGCGGACTCTACCTCTTCAACTCGTCGCTCAATCCGATCGCAAGCTATGCCGGCACAGGTTCGGCGATCAACACGACGCCGGCGGTCGACGGCGCCGGTGACTGGTACTTCGGCGCCGACGACGGCTACGTGCACGAGGTCCAAAACCAGGGCGGCCAGATGGTGCAAGTCAACCGGTACGGCAGCATGGGCACAGTGGGCAGCTCGGTAACGGTTGGGGGATGCGCCACCGGCATTTGCGTCTACCTCGGCACGCTGGGCAACCGCCTCTACCTCGTTCCGCTGGACGCTCGCGATGCTGTGCTCTCCGCGTGCATCACAAGTGCACCCCCCACCTGTTCTGGGGCAAATCCACGTCTTTGGGCAAGTGTCGAGGTGGGGGCCAGCGGAAGCCCACAGACCGTCCACGTGGAGGGCTGGTCATATTATTCCGGCTGACCCGTGGCTCCATTAGCGACTCGGCTGGCTATCGACCTCTCCGGTGCTTCGATTCGAGTGGTTGAAGGCACCGTGGGCGGCGAGATGCGCTGCGGATCCTCCTCGGTTCCCGATGGCGCATCGGTCGGTGGCAAGGTGTCAGATCCCGCCGGCGTGGCCAGGGCGCTGAAGCCGTTGCTGGCCCGGATTGAGGTCACCCAGACGCGCGCCTTCGTAGCAGCAAGCGATGCCGTGGCGACTTTCAGGATCCTTCGTCTCGCCTCCACATCAACACCGCGCGACGTCGATGCCGCTATCGCCCGGGAGCTTCCATTCGACCCGCAGAGGATGGCGACTCGCTGGCTGGACGTGGTCGACCCGCAGGCACAGCAGCGCGTTGTTTACGCGGCAGCCTGGGATCAGGCGCTGGTCAAGAACATCACCGAGGCGATCAAGCTGGCCGGCCTCGAGCCGACCGTGGTCGAGCTGAAGTCGGCGAGCGTGGCCAGGGCGGTGCCGGCTCCGGCGTGCGTGGTCGTGGATCTGTCCTCATCTCCTGCCGAGATCGTCCTGATCGACAAGCACCTGCCGCGGGTCTGGCACACCTTCACAGTCGAGGAACCCATCGGAGACGATGCGGTGTCTGCGCTCGCCGCACCGCTCCGGACGACGCTCCGTTTCTACCGGCGTCAGTCGAACGGTGACTTCGGGCCGTCGGCTCCGGTGTTCGTCTCAAGCGAGCAAACGCTGCCCCCGCAGCTGCTCTCAGAGCTGTCCGGCCTCATCGGCCAACCGGTGCTGCTGCTTCCAGCCCCGGCGCGAGTGCCGCATAACGTCCGCCATTCGACCTATCTGGCCTGCCTGGGCCTGCTCATGCGGAGGAGCTGATGAAGCCGAAGCGGCCGCAGCAGGAGGATAGGCGCAGGCCTCTGGCGGACCTGAACCTGATCGGCGAGACGAGGCGGCAGGCCGTTCGGCGCAGGGGTTGCGCATCGCTGTTCGGTTCCGTCCTGCTGCTCGTGGCCGGGGCGGTCTCGATCGGCCTGGGACTGCACTAGCCGGCCCCGCCCATCGGCCCAGTCCGTATAGGGACACCCGCCCATGCTATGGGCCACTCCCTCTATTCAGGTTTGACGCCGCCAGACCCATGCTGAGGGCCGGTCAAATCAAAAGCACGGCGCCGCATTGGGGAAATGCGGCTGCCTTACAAGGGGGCGATTTCAATGGCAGGTCTCTACGGTTGGTACAACAAGAACTTGCGAGGACGCAAGGGTCAACAGGGCTTTACCCTGATCGAGCTGTTGGTGGTCGTGACCATCCTCGGCATCCTGGCCGCGATCGTCACCCTGAGCCTGGTCGGTCTCACCACGCATGCCAACGTCGAGGCTTGCAACTCTGAGTACAAGACCGTTCAGGCGGCAATGGACTCATACATGGCTAACAACAACTTGTCGACACTCCCCGCGGCGCAAGTCAAGTACACGAACGATATGACCGGCGGCGGCGGTTTGACCGGTGGCAACGTGGCGCTGTACAACGCCGCTCCCTCCGACACGAGCCCGAACTACACGCGCAACGGCACGACCCAGTTCTACTACGAGTGGGACAAGTTCGGGAAGATCACCAACCCGTCGGGAGGTGCCGGCGGCAACGGCATCGCTTCAGATTCATCCGGCACGGTAATCAGCGGATGCGCCCCGAAGTAAGGCATATCCCGTAGCGAAAGGCTGGTTGAGGGCGCCGTACAAAGCGGCGCCCTCAACCTTTCCACAAGGGGAACTGACCTGGCATCCATCACCCCGTTTGTGAGCGCCTACCTCCTCCTCCTCGGCCTGCTGCTCGGGAGCTTCATCAACCTGGCCGCCGACCGCATGCCCAGGGGTGAATCCATCCTCCGACCGCGCTCCCACTGTCGGGCCTGTGGCCGGCAGCTCGACGCGCTCGACCTGCTGCCGGTGCTCGGCTACGCGATGCGCGGAGGGCGGTGCGCCACGTGCCGCTGTTGGATCGGCGCGTCGGCACCGATCGTCGAGGGGGTCGCGGGGCTTTGCATGGCGGCGCCCATCCTCTGGCTCGGGCTCTGGCCGGGCGTGGTCGCGGGACTGGGCCTGGTCGTCTGCTGGGGTGTGGCTGTTACCGGTCTTGCCGTGCGGCGCTACGCGACGGGCGGGCGGTCAGGTTAGAGGCGACCTGGATCTCGCCCGGGTATAGGGAGTGCGCGCGGGCGTCGCGCTCGGTCACCAACCCTGCGCGCAGGAGCTGGTTCAGCGAACGTTCGAGCGTCTGCGAGCCCTGCCGCAGATTGGTGAGCAAAACACTTCGGATCTGGTCCGTCTTGCCGTCCTTGATCATCGAGCGCACCGCCACGTTGGCCACCAGGACCTCGAAGGCGGCGACCCTCCCTCCCCCGACGGCCGGGACGAGCTGCTGGTAGATGACCCCGGTCAGACAGGCTGCGAGCTGCGCCCGAACCTGCTGCTGCTGTGGTCCTGCGAAGCTGTCGACGATGCGGTTGATCGCCTGCGGCGCGTCATTTGTGTGCAGCGTGGCGAGCACGAGGTGCCCTGTCTCGGCGATTGTCAGCGCCGATCGCATCGTCTCGACGTCACGCATCTCGCCGATCAGAATCACGTCGGGATCCTCGCGGAACGCCGAGCGCAGAGCGTCGGCGAAGCTCCTCGTGTCGATGCCCACCTGACGCTGGTCAACGAGTGCCAGCCGGTGCTGGTGCACGTACTCGATCGGATCCTCCACCGTCACGACGTGACAGGCGCGAGTCCGGTTGATGTAGTCGATCATGGCTGCCTGGGTGGTCGACTTCCCGGACCCGGTTGGTCCGGTGACGAGGATCAAACCCTGGTTTCTGCCCACCAGCGTGTAAACCGCCTCGGGAACGCCGAGCTGTTCAAAAGTCGGAATTTCTAGGGGCAGCGAGCGAAACGCGGCTGCCGGGGTGCCCCGCTGCAGGTATGCGTTTCCGCGCACTCGGACGCGGTCTTGAAAGGTGAAGGCAAAGTCGACGTTGCGGCCCTGGCTGAGGGCTTTCAGTTGGTGGCTGTCAAGTACTTCGCACAGCATTGTGTGGATCTCGGGCGCCTGGAGGGCGGGCGCGGCGCTGTCGAGCGCAACGAGCACCCCGTCCTTTCGGATACGTGGTGATGACCCCACGCTCAGCAAGAGGTCAGATCCAGCACTTTCGAGCATTCGGTTGAGGGCGTCGAAAAGAGTCACGTTCGATCACCGTAGCACCCGATTCCGAAAGCCGCCTTGAGTTGAGACGGAAACTCGCCGGGACATTTGTCCCAAAGGCCGGCCTACCGGGACATTTGTCCCGGGCCGGTCCGCGATCGCCGATTGCCGCCGGCACTGCGGCCCTTAGCGTTGGCGCGGCCGAATGTCGCGAGTCGGGGTGCACGCCAGCCTGAAACGTTTCCTGAACGGGGTGGTTGGACTCATGCTCGCGCAGATCGACGAGATCCTCCGGGGGGGCGGCCCTGGCCAGGAAGGATTGGAACCGCGCCAGAAAGCCACCCTCGACATCGGATGCTGGCTCGTCCTGGGCACCGTGGCACTCGGTCTTCAGATTGGCGGTTGGTCAGCCTGGAGCGTGGCGGTGGCCGCGGCCGGCTATGTGATTTGGGTGCTCGCCTATTCCGAGGCCACCGTCCAGGCCGCTCTGCGGCAGCGCGGAGATCTCGGTCCGCGATTGGCAGGTTCAGACTAGAGGAGCCCGCGAATTCGAGGGTTCGGACTTTCCTCTTGGTGTGAGGCAAGTTCAGCCTCAGGGCTGACCAGCGGAGTTGCCGACTCAGTGGCGAGAGCGGGCGGGCCGATTGAACCTTTAGGTCTTACCGCCCGTTTCATTGCTCACCCGACGCGCTCGCCGTTGATGCGCACGTTCACGGCTCACCCAGCCGGAGCCGGCGCCCGGCGCCGGGTGTGACGAATTACTCATCGCGGGCGGAGCACTTTGCGCTAGCGGGCGGGTTTCGCCCATTCTCTCAGTCCGGCATCGGGCGGCAAACTCACTTCGGGCATGGTCGGCCTTCACGACGCAGTCGTTCGCTGCGTGACGCGACCAGGGAGATGAAGACAGTCTGAGATCACTGAAGCGATTCCAATCGAGGCGGCTGATGGCAGGAGCCGTCGTTGGATTGACCCTATCGGCAAGTCTGGTCGTCGCTTCGCAGATGCTACCGGCCCGCGCAGGCTCGGCCGGCCTGGTCATCACCTCAGGAACCGGCGGGGTCGTCCATGTGTCCGACGAGTCCCTCGACCTGGTGTTCGATCCGGCCCAAGAGGGTGGCATCTCGCGCGTCTACGACCTGGCCACAGATCCCCAGCGTACGGTCAGCCTCGGACCCGCCCCCGGCTACACCGTGTTCAACACGTACGTCTACAACACGGGGTGGGCGAACATCGGTCGAGGCAGCGCGAGCGTCTTCGAAGTGAGCCGCGGCGGATCCGGATCCGTGGTGGTGCACGCGGTTGGCTCGTTCATGCGGGAGGACGGCAGCGGCGCCGTGCCGGGGCTGCAGCACGAAACCTGGACCACCATCTATCCGGGCGGTCATGTCTTCATCAGACGGCACCTCGTCACCGGGGCCGGCGCCGTGG
>Ga0209806_1000005_pt1 | contig 128264 bp, 109 predicted proteins | sample GraSoiAngelo_152_FD_186166 | JGI IMG/M metagenome (GOLD analysis project Ga0209806, IMG submission 186166) | Grasslands soil microbial communities from the Angelo Coastal Reserve, California, USA - 14_1009_12_30cm (SPAdes) (version 2) | ecosystem: Environmental > Terrestrial > Soil >... | reverse complement strand
CCCACGTGGGCGCCGCGCCGAGCGCGGCGGACGCCTTTCGGCGCATCGCCGCCGCAGCCGGCCCGTTCGTGTCGCGGGGCGATTCCTCGGGCACCCACGTGAAAGAGCTCGCCCTGTGGCAGGCGGCGCACCTGCGGCCCGCCGGCGCTTGGTACATCCAATCCGGGGCCGACCAGGTGACCACGCTGCACGTGGCCGACGAGCGCGACGCCTACGCCCTCGCCGATCTGCCGACGCTGGCGAAACTCACCGGCCTGCGACTGCAGGTCCTGTTCGCAACCGATACCGCGCTCACCAACCCCTACACCCTGTACGTCGTGAACAAGCCCGGCCCCCGGGCCACCGCCGAGGCCTTCGCCCGGTGGGCGATGAGCGTGGCGCGGCCGCGCATCCTCGAGCTGCGTCTGCCCGACGGCACGCCGGGGTTCGTAACACGCGGCGGGGAGTGCGCCGCGCCGGATACGACCGCGCGGTCGGCCGGCGCGTCGGCCGAGCCCCGCTCAGAACGCGCACTAGCGCCACCGGTGGCACCGGCTCCGGCCGCCGTGCTGCTCGGCCGCTGGGACTATTTCCCAGCGTCGCGAGCGCCGGCGACACAGGCCCCTGCCCTCGGTGGCGGACTCCAAGTCACGCTCGAGTTCGATTCCGTGAGCGGCGGCACCGCGTACGGCCGAGTGCGGCGCTGGTTCGCGGGCGACGTGGGGATTTCCCCACGCGCGTTCGGTCAGGTGGTAGGTCGCGTGATCGGCGGGGAGGTCGAGCTGACGCTATCGCGCCCGCGGCTGATCATCGTACAGGCCGCCCTGGTCGGCCGGGACACGCTGGCGATCACGACGTCCCGTATCGGCAGCGATCCGGGGCCCTTCGCCCAGGACCCCGGAGCGAAGTTCGTCAGGACAAACGCTACGGAGTGACGGTAACGGAGCGGAGCCCGGGCGGCAGGTCCGCAAAGGATGCGTCCGCCACGTCCAGGATCGTCCCGCTGTACGACGTGGTCCGGCTCGGGTCGGGGACCGTGATCGTCACGAGGACGCCGTTCGCCAAATTCCCGGTAACAATCACCCGCCACCGCGCGAGTGTCTGGCGCTGAGCGAAGACGCGATAAGGCGAACCCGTGGTCGCCTGCACCGTGTCGATACGCGCGCTCGAGTCCGTCCCGGCAACCTCGAGGAGCATCGCCCGATCGTTGGTCCCCGCGTTGGATAGCTGCAGGGACAGATTGCCCGAAGGCGGCGCGGTGCTGTCGCTGCATTGGTTCAACGCGAGGGCGAGCACTACGCCGAGCCCAGCGGCCCGCTTGATCATGGCCGCCTCCCGGTTCCCGACACCCGCGTCGAGGGGGCCGGCGCCGAGAGGTTGCCGGTGCGCGAGAGCCACCTGAGCAGGTCGCCCAGGTCGAACGTCCCGTTGCGATTGCCTTGTAGGTCGAGGTAGCGGCGCTGATCGTCGGAGGCCGGGGCGGGCCCCTGGAAACCGACGTTGAGCGCCTGCTTCAGTGTGAGCGACGGCTCCACGACCTGCAGGGTCATTGTCCGGCGCGCCGTCTTCGACCCGTCCGTGACGCTCGTCCGGAACGTGTATGTGCCTGTGTCGGTTGGCGCGCCGCTCAAGGCTCCGCTCGACGACAATGCCACGCCCAGTGGTAGCGCGCCCGAGTCGGGTTGGGCCCAGGTATACGCCCCTGCTCCGCAAGCCGCGGTGAGTGTAGCGGCGTAGGAATACCCCCACTGCGCGGCGACCAACGGTGACGTGGTGGTGACCGTGAGGGTGTCGCCTCCAAAGCGCACGAAGAAGCGCATCGCGCCGTTCGGTACGACCTGCGTGATCGTGTCGATCCCGAACCCTGGACACCCACCGCCGTTGAGCGCGCTGTTGGGCGTGGTGGTCAGGCTGAAGGTCTGGTTCCCCAGGATTCCGGGATACGGGTCCCCCGCGTCACCCCGGTCAGCGCAACCCTGCGCGGGTGGAATGCAAGTGGTCGCCGGGTTCGCGTCGAGATTGGCACGCGCGTCCGCCTGCATCAGCTCGAGCCCGTGGACCGGACCGACGTTCACGGCATTATTGCCCAAACGGAAGCCGTGGTTGGCGATCTGCTGCGAGTCCACGTGCCAGATGAGCAGCCCGCCACCACACTGGGGGGGCGTGGCGTTCTGATACCATACCTGGCAGGCATTGCGAATCAACGCCGTGTCGGCGTCGACCGCCTGCCTGTTGTCGAGCACGAAGTATTCGCCGCGCGGGTTCGACCCGGCGGGACGCACCACGAACGCCGTGTCGGAGCTTGGCGCCGCACCGAAGCTGTAGCTGCCCGTGGCGGTGAGCGGCGCCAACGTCACCCAGCCGAGCTGGCTCAACGACCACGCATCCATGCGCGCCGGGCTCGAGGGCGAAGAGAAGTTCCCCGCCCCCATCAGACTCCAGCGGCCCACCCCTTCGGTGCTGCCACCGGTGTCGTACAAATCAGGCAGCCCGAAGGCGTGCCCGGTCTCGTGCGCCACGGTGCCGATCGGCATGATCTGCGTCGCATCGCACGAGGTCGCGCCGCCCAGGCCGCTCTGCAGCACGTAGTCCTCAACCTGGAGAAACTGGCCGGAGTGGCCGGGCCACGCGTCCTTCGTCATGTAACCGGGGAACAACGACGCACGGTGGGCCCACAGGTGGTTCTGCGGGCTGCCCTGCGGCCCGCACTCCCCCCCGACCGTCGGATGGATGAACACCACAAGACTGACGACGCCGGTCGCGGGGTCGAAACTGAACTTGGTGAAATCGATCTGCGAGTCGGCGTGCGCGAGCGCCTCTCGGAGAGCGCCTTGCAGCGCCGTGAACGCAGTGTTGCTCCACACGCCGTTGCAGTTCGCCGAGCTGAACGGATTGACCTGCCGGCATTGGGAGCTCGTGTCCCCGGTGTAGCCCACCTCCGGCTTGCTCAACGTCACCCAGCCCCAGGTCGAGCCCTGGATGTCGAGCAGCCCGTTGGACATCTGGCTGTAGAAGCTGTGATAGGTGTAGGGGCGGCCGAGCTGCGGCGTGGTGCCGAAGAACACGGCGTCGTAGTCGGACGTCGCAAACGGCGGAGCCGACGTGCCTGCGTAGGTGAAGAGCACCGCCGGCACGCTGAGTGTGCCCGAGACCGCGGCAGCACTGGGCGCGGATGCCCCCGCGGCGAGCGGTGCGTTGAGTTCGCTGAACCTACCCTGCGAGAACAAGCGGGCCCGTGCGGCCCGCACCGCGGCCGCCTGCTTGCGCCACACGCCATCGGGCCGGAAGTCGAGGCCCGGCACTTCGCGGCGTGGAGTGGCCCGCTCCTGCGCCACGGCGACCGCCGGCGCGCCGAGCAGACCGGCGAACAATACAGCAAGCAAGCGATGATGCATCACGCGCGCGTCGAGGGAATTGGGTCCGGCAATCTACCCTAGCGCGGGAGGCTGGTGGAAGCTGTGTGCCCCCTCACACCGCGGCGCGCGAGCAGCAGGCCAATGCCCATGAACCCGATCACCCCGCCCACCACCTTGGCTTCGTATCCCCACGGGTGCACCTCGTCTCCGGGTGGAACGAAGCCGAGCACGATGGAGAAGGCGACGGCCGCGAGGCCCACTACCCCGATCAGCGCCGTAACCGCGGTGCGGGTGCGCCGCAGCCGCAGGTAGGCCGCGAAGAGGTACAGATAAGGAATGAAGAACAGGATCAGCGTGGTCTGGGTGAGCACGAGGTACGCGTTCTTCACCGTGGACCCGATCAGGCTCGCGACCACGAAGAGGGTGGCGAGGGCTCCCTGCACCAGCAACCCGACGTAGGGCGTCTGCCAGCGCGGATGGATCCGGCCGAACGCCGCGGGCAGGGCGCCATCCAACCCCGCCACGAACGGCAACCGGGCCGAGCCGGCGAGCCACGCGCCCACGCCGCCCAGGTTGCCGAGCGCGAGCAGGATCGCCACCACCGCGGCGATCGGCGCGAGCCAGGGCACGCCCAGCCGGTCCACCAGTGCCGCCGTCGCCTGCGGCATGCCGTTCGTGATGCTCACCGTCGTGGCCGGCAAGGCCACCAACATGGCCGCCGTGCCGAGTACGTACAGCGCCACGATCGCGAACCCCGAGACGACGACGCCGCGACGCAGCGTCGCGGCGGGGTCGTGGATTTCGTCCCCGAGGGTGGGGGCGAGCTCGAGCCCGGCGAGCCCGAACGTCATCGTGGCGAAGAGATTGATCGACGCCAGGTCGAAGGTCGAAGGCAGGAGCCCCCGGGCGCTGAAGGGCGTCGCGCTGCCGCGCGTCACGAGCGACCAGGTCGCGAGCGCCACGAAAATGAGCGCCGGCAGCCAGGTGCCGTAGCCCCCCAGGTTCTGGAGCCGCTTGCCCACGCGCAGGCCCACGACGTTCATCCCCACCGCGAGCCACAGTCCCACGAGCGACAGCACGGCGATGAACCGGCCGTCGTCGCCCAAATGCACGAACCGCGGTCCGCCGGCGTAGGCGGCGATCGCGGCCGTGGCGACGAGCAGCGACGGGAAGTAGAAGAGGTTGTTGACCCAGTAGCCCCACCCCGCCACGAAACCGTGCCGCAGCCCGAAGGCGCGCCGCACCCAGCGGTAGATGCCGCCGGCGCCGGGATCGATGTCGGCCAACTCCCGCACCGCCACCGCGGACGGCAGGAAGAAGACCAGCATCGCGACCACCCACAACAGCAGGCTGGCAAGCCCAAACTGACTTGCCGCCGTGGTCAGCCAGCGCAGCCCGACGATCGCGGTGATGTTGAAGAGCACCACGTCGCGGAGCCGCATGACGCGAGGAAGCTGAGTCACCTACCCGCCGGCGAAGTCCCGCCCGCCTGCCGCCGCGTGGCGCTACGGGACGGTCGCATGTATCCTCGCAACGAGCCAGCCGATGGCGCTGCCGAGCACCGCCCCGCCGATCACGTCGGTCGGGAAATGCTTGCCGCCCGCCACGCGCAACGCGGCGACGCTGGCCGCTCCCGCGTACATGAGCGCCGCGTTCCTGGCGCGGTGCGGCAATTGCTCGCGCTGGGCCACTACGAGATACGACGTCGCCGCGGCGAACGCGAGCGATGCGTGCCCTGACGGGAATGACTCGCGGTTGTCCCGCTGGGACGCCGCCGCCACGGCATCCGCCGTGTAGAGCACCGGGCGGCTGCGGTGCACGATGACCTTGAGCCACGCGGTCGTCGCCTGGGTCCAGGCAAGCGAGTTGAGCAACACCGCGGCGTTGCCCCGCGCCTGTGCCGCGTCGAGCCCGTGTAGTGAGGCGAATGCCGCGGCGCCGACCACGCCGCCGAGCAGGACGGTGCTCCCCGTCGCCGCAGTGGCGGAGGCGTTGTGCAGCGCGGCGCGATCGATGCCCGGCACCGACGCCGGGTCGCACGGCAAAGCGCACGACGGCAGCCCATGCGGCAACTTGAGCGCCATGGGAAGGACGGCGAGCACGCCCGCGGTCCCGACGGACCCCGCGTCCCACCAGGTCACGCGGTACGGCGTCTGACCCAGCGCCGGCCGGGCGGACGCGAACAGTAGCAGGACGGCGACCGCCGAGCGGGGCATGCGGGCTCTCGCGTGAAACGTTGGTCTGGAAGTTACCGTACTCTGGGCAACGTGGCCTAACTCACGTCCGTGCGAGACCTTGCGGTTTCGCGGTAGCGCCACTACTCTCTAGGCTGCTGTTTCCACTCCACAATGTCTGGGGGCCCCGTGAGTACCGAGACCCTGCAGCACGTCGCGCTCTTCGACAAGTGCAAGAACTTCACGCGGGCCGATGAAGTGCGGGCGGCCGGTTTGTACGCGTGGTTCAAGCCGATTTCGCAGTCGGAAGACACGGTCGTGGTGATCGAAGGCAAACCGCGCATCATGATGGGCTCGAATAACTACCTCGGCCTCACGCATCACCCCGAGGTGCTCGCCGCGGCAAAAGAGGCCCTCGACGAGTTCGGGTCCGGGTGCACCGGCAGCCGCTTCCTCAACGGGACGCTCGAGCTGCACTGCCGGCTCGAGGCCGAGCTGGCCGAGTTCTTCGGGAAAGAGGCCTGTCTCGTCTTTTCGACCGGCTACCAGGCGAACCTCGGCGTGATCTCCGGGCTCGTGGGCCGGGGCGACGTCGTGTTCCTCGACAAGCTCGATCACGCGTCGATCGTGGACGGCGCGAAGCTGTCCTACGGTGAGACCGAGCGGTTCAACCACGGGGACTTGGCAGGCCTCGAGCGCCGACTCCAGAAGGTCCCGGTCGGGACGGGCGTCATGATCATCGTCGACGGCGTCTTCTCGATGGAGGGAGACATCGCCGACGTGCCGAACCTGCTCAAGGTCGCCCAGAAATACGGCGCCGCGCTCGCGCTCGACGACGCGCACGCCGTGGGGGTGCTTGGCCCCAACGGGGACGGGACCGCGGCGCATTTCGGTGTGGCCGAGGACGTGGATCTCATCGTAGGCACCTTCTCGAAGTCACTCGCCTCGATCGGCGGGTTCGTGGCGGCGTCGGAGGACGTCATCGATTATCTGCGGCACTACTCGCGGCCCCTGATGTTCACGGCGGCGCTGCCGCCGGCGAACACCGCCGGGGTGCTCGCCGCGCTCCACGTGCTGCGGCGCGAGCCCGAGCGCCGGGAGCAGTTGTGGGCCAACACCCGTCGCCTGCAGGAAGGGTTGCGGTCGCTCGGCTTCGAAATTGGGCCCACCGAGACGCCGATCGTCCCGTTCCTCATCGGGGACTTCGAGAAGACGCTGACGTTCTGGCGTAAGCTATTCGACGCCGGCGTGTTCACGAACCCCGTGGTGCCGCCCGCCGTGCCGCCGTCGCAGAGTCGGCTGCGGACCAGCGTGATGGCGACGCACACCGCCGATCAGTTGGACTTTGCGCTGGAGACCTTCGGCCGGCTCGGAAAAGAGCTGGGGGTCATCTGAGCGCAGTGGAGATCGCGCCCGTCAACGGCGGGCGCGATCTCGAGCGCTTCATCGCCTTCCCCTACGACCTCTACCGGGGCGACCCGCGCTGGGTGCCGCAGCTGCGCGCGGACGTGCGGACGCTGCTCTCCCCCGCCCGCAACCCGTTCTTTCAGCATGCCGTCGCCCAATGTTTCCTGGCGCGCACCGATGGCCGGGTCGCCGGACGGGTTGCCGCGATCCAGAACGACGCGCACACGCGGGAGCACCGCGACCGCGTCGGCTTCTACGGCTTCTTCGAAGCCCTCAACGACCCATCGGTCAGCGACGCGCTGTTCGATGCGGCGGCGGCGTGGCTGCGGCGCCAGGGGTTGGCCGTGATGCGCGGGCCGATGAGCCCCTCGATCAACGACGAGTGCGGCCTCCTGGTGCAGGGATTCGACACGCCACCCACCCTGATGACGTCGCATAACCCCGCCTACTACGTCGACCTGCACCAGCGCTACGGCTTCACCAAGGCCAAAGATCTGTTGATGTACGAGAGCACCACCATCCAGGTGCCCGAGCGCATCGTCCGCGCCGCGACCGTGATCGCCCAGCGCAAGGGCATCACGCTGCGGGCGCTCGACATGAAGCGCTTCAAGGCCGAGGTCGAGCTCGTCAAGGCTCTCTACAACGAGGCGTGGGAGAAGAATTGGGGATTCGTGCCGCTCACCGAAGCGGAGATCGACCACCTCGCGACGCAGCTCAAGCCGATCGTGGTGCCCGACCTCGTCTGCTTCGCCGAGCGCGCCGGGAAAGTCATCGGCTTCGCCGTGGCGTTGCCGGACTTGAACGTCGCGCTCAAGCACAATCCGTCGGGCCGCATGTTCCCCGGCATCCTCAAGGTCCTATGGCACGCCCGCAAGGTGCACCGCTTGCGGATCCTGCTGCTCGGCGTGCTGAAGGAGTACCGCAGCACCGGGGTCGACGCCCTGATGTATCACTGGATCTGGACCAAGGGGATCGCGCACGGGTTCACGTGGGGCGAGGGGGGCTGGATCCTGGAGGATAACGCGCCGATGAACAACGCCGCCGTGCAGCTCGGCTTCCAGCCGTACCGCACTTACCGGATCTACGACAAGACACTGTGAAGGCGTTCGTCACCGGCGGAACGGGGTTCGTCGGTGCCCACCTCGTTCGAGCGCTGCTCGAGCGCGGCGACGAGGTGCGCTGTCTGGTTCGCACCCCCGCCAAGGCACAGACCCTCGGCTGGAACGACGTACGCATCATCCGCGGGGATCTGGATCAGCCGGGCGCCCTCGCGGCAGGCTGCGCGGGCGCGGACGTCGTGTTTCACGTGGCCGGGCGGATCAGCGCCCGCGACCTGCGGGAATTCATGCGGGCGAACCGCGACGGTACCGCCAACGTGCTGGAGGCCGCGTCGCACGCCCCGCCGCAACGCTTCGTGCTGGTCTCGTCGCTCGCCGCGGGCGGGCCGACATCGCCGGGGCACCCGATCGACGAGGCGCGCCCCCCGGCCCCCGTCACGCCGTACGGCCAGAGCAAGCTCGCGGCCGAGGTCCTGGTCCGGGCGATGCCGTTTCCCTGGACCATCGTGCGGCCGCCCACCGTGTACGGCGAATGGGACCACGAAGTGCTGAAAGTGTTCAAGCTGGCGCGCCGGGGGATCGTCCCCGTGTTCGGTGACGGGTCGCAGGAACTGTCGGTGATCTACGCGGGCGACCTGGCGGGCGCCTTGGTTGCCGCCGCGACCTCGCCCAACGCCGCGCGCAAGGTATACTACACGGCGCATCCCGCCATCACGACGAGCCGCGAGCTAGTCCGCGCAGTCGGCCGGGCGGTGGGACGCGAGCCGCGCATCGTGCCCCTGCCCGGGCCGCTGGCCCGCGCGCTGCTCTGGGCCATCGGGACGGTCGTCCACCTCGCGGGGCGCGCCACGCTGCTGTCGGCCGACAAAGCGGACGAGTTCCTCGCCCCCGCCTGGACCTGTCGGCCCGATGCGCTGATGCGGGACGCCGGCTGGCGCGCCGCGACGGACCTGGAGGCGGGCCTGCAGCGCACGGCGGACTGGTATCGCAGGGAGGGGTGGCTGTGAACCACACGTCGCACGACGTCACGACGGCACGACCCGCGGACCTGCTGGCCGCGGCCCGTCGTGCCGTCTTGCAACGCTTCACCGCCGTCGACCTCGTCACCCTGCTGTACGTCGCGATCGCGACCGTCGCCGTGCTCGCCTTCACCGCCGACGATCGCACTGGTTGGGGCTGGTTGCTCGTGGCGCACGGGCTGCTCGTGGCGCTGGTCCTGCTCGCGCCGCGCGCGCGCGAAGCGGGGCGCCTGGGCCGCTTCCTCGGCGACTGGTACCCGATGTTGTTGCTGGGCGGGCTGTACGCCGAGGTGGGCGTGCTGAACGTGGACGTCGGTTACCAGCACGACCTCGCGATCCAACGGCTCGAGCTGTGGGTGTTCGGCTCGCAGCTGTCGTACCGCTGGATCCGCGAATGGCCCAACCCGATGTTTTCGTGGATCATGCACACCTGTTATCTCGCCTATTACGCCATCCTATGCGCCTCGCCGCTCGGCCTGTGGTTGAGCGGGCGGCGCGACGCGGCACGGCGCACCATCTTCGCCGTGATGATCACCTTCTACCTCTGCTACGTCGTCTTCCTCTTCTTTCCCGTCGCGGGCCCGCGCTACGCGTTCGATCTCGCTCACAACACCGCCACACAGACGTGGCCGGCGCGCTTTACGCAGTGGCTGCTCGACCGCGGCGACTCTTGGGGCGCGGCGTTCCCTTCATCTCACGTCGCGGCCGCCGTGGTTGCGGCGATCTGCGCGCTGCGGTACTGGCGCGCGCTAGGGCTCGCGCTCGTGCCTCCCACGCTCGGGCTGGTGTTGTCGGTGGTGTACGGGCAGTTCCACTACGCGGTGGATGCCGTGGCGGGGCTGTTCGTGGCCGGCGCGGTGCTCGCATCCCAGTACGTCTACGGTGCAGAGCCGGAACAAGCCGGCGCGCCCCTCCCGGCAGGGAGCCTCGAGCAAGCTTGACCAGCTAAGAGGGGGCTCGGGGTTAGGGGCTGGAGATCTCCCGAGCCCCTAACCCCGAGCCCCCAGCCTCGCCGCGCGCGACGCGACGGTGTCCAAGTCGCCGCCGAGCGCGTCCATGCGGCGCTGGAACTGGATGTCGATGAGCAACAATCCCACTACATACGCCGCGAGATTCACCGCGAAGATCACGGTGAAGATCACCGGGTAGGGGAGCCAGATCCCGAAGTAGAGCGCGAACCGCTTGACGCCGGGGTCGAGCTTGGAGCGTTCGGCGATGCTCGTCATGAGCAGGATCGCCACGAGCGCCAGCAGCGCGAGCTTGAGCGGAACGAGCCCGGCGTAGGCGAACCCGGCGAAGATGACCGCCTCCGACGCCCGATCGAGCTGGGTGTCGAGCCGCCGCCCCGCTTCGGAGGCGAGCCCGAACTCGCGCGCGATACCGCCGTCGATCCCGTCGAGCACCTGGCCCAGGGCCATCAGCCCGAGGCCCCAGCCGAGCCGTCCGGCCGCGACCGCCGCCCCGGCGGCGACGCTCGCGCCAAACGCCGCCCACGTCACCTGTGCCGGCGACAGGCCGAGCGTCAGGTGAAGGAACCGCAGCGCGGGACGGATCGCCCGGTCCAGGCCGCGCCCGATGGCGGGCGCGAAGTCATACATGACGTTTGGTCCAGTACACCAGCAGGTTGAGCGCGACGAGCAGCGCGAGCAACACCCCCTCCTTCGCCTTGTCCGGGATTCCGGTCCACCAACCGCGCGTCACCCACGACGTATACGGGTAGAACGGCATCTTCTCGAACCGGACGCTGTAGTCCATGGCCAGGTGCACCGCGAAGAACAGCAGCGGGACGACGGAGCCGAGAAACCAACAGAGCGGCAGGATCCACAGCAGGGCGACGGGCTCCTGGAGCGACGAGCGCCAGTAGTAGCCGCGCTTGTCCCGCAGCCCGACGGCGCGTAGGTAGAACGGCGCCTTCACCGCGTGGTCGACGTCCACGCCCACGCCGAAGGCGTAGGCGAGGGCAGCGTCGCGGCCGTGCAGGTCGAGCGCCTGCGCGCCGAGCGTCGTGGCGAGGATGTGCGTGAAGATCGTCACGGCGTGATCGCGCGCTCGGCGGCGGGACGCCGGTTGGACAGCCAGACGAGGCCGAGTCCCGCCGCAATCCAGGCGAGGTCACGCAACCGGCTCACGATCGCGGTGTACACGCCGAGTGCCGGGTCGAGGCCCAGCAGGCGGAACAACACGTACAGAGAGCCCTCCTTGGTGCCGACTTCGAAGGGCACGATGAAGATCACGTTCTGGATCAGCGAGGTGAGCCCGCCGATGGCGTACGCCTGCAGATAGGTGATCTTGAAGCCCACGCTCAGACCGATGAGCACGTACTCGAGCATGAAGATGGAGCGGCTGAGATACTCGAGCACGAGCGCCTGGTAGAAGCGCCGCGGCCTCTTGTGATAGAACTCCGTGATCTGCCCGTCCATTTGCGCGAGCGTGGCGCGCGTGGGCTCGAGTCGCCGCGCGAGGCGATCGAGCAACGGGATGCGATGCATCAGGTTCAGGGCCTGCTCCAGCACGCCCCGGCGGTGTCCGGTCAACAGGAGCCAGCACAGGGCGGCCAGCACCGTGAACGCCACGGCCAGCCCGGCCAGCAGCGCCGCATGCGGCGGCAGCAGCAGCGCGCCGAGCACGATGGCCGTCAGGAAGCTCAACAACATCCCCAGCGTATGCAGCATCTGGTAGGTCACGACCGACCCGGCCGCGCGGCGCACACCGAGCCAGCGCGACGCGGCCGCGATCTTGAACGGCTCGCCGCCGACGTTGACCATGGGCGTCACGAAGTTGAGCGCGAACCCGGCGGTGGTGATCGCGTAGGTACGCCAGAACGGCGGGCGACTCGGCTCGTCGGCCATGATGAGCCACCAGGCCGCCGTATTGCAGGCGTACACCACACCATAGAGGCAGAGGATCGGCAGGAACATCCAGCCCGTTTGGGCCGCGTCGGCGAGCAGCTTCCCCACCCCGATGCGGGTCACCAGGTACGCGAAGACCGCCGAGCCGCCGAGGAACAGCAGGGCTTGGAGCTTGCGACTCACGCGCCGTCCGTGATCGCGACCGTCTTGCCGGTGCGGGCCGCTGCGTACGCGTGCTCCACGACGACCGCCACCCGTCGAATGTCGTCGAGGTAGGGCGCCGTGGCGCGGGCCGGGTCGCCCCGGTCGAGCGATGCCACGAACGACGCGAACAGCCCCGCGAACCAGCGATGGTACGACGTCTTGTCGAGCTCGGCCGCGTAGTCATGCCGCTCGAGGCGACCGTCGCGCTCGAGCCGCAGCTCGCCGCCCACCCACTCGATCGCACCACGCTCCCCGACGAACCGGATACGGCTCTCTCGCTGGCGCGCGGCCCACGTGAAGAACATCGTGACCAGCCGCTCGCGATACTCGAAGCGCAGGGACGCCGTGTCCTCGACGTCGTAGCTGTGGTGACGCAGCCGGCCGGTCCACGCATTCACGGCCGCCGGAAGCCCCGCGATGTCGAGCAGCTGGTAGACGAGATGGGTCCCGTGGTCCAGCAGCACGCCGCCCCGCCCCGTGGCGCTCGTTCCGCGCCACGGCGTGGAGTCGGCCGTCCCGGCAAACCCGGCGTCGGCCGCGAGCCGGTGGACCGAGAACTCGGCGAGGTGCCAGCGCCCGATCGCGCCGTCCTGCAGCCACTCCTTCACCTTCACCCACACCGGATTGAAGCGGTACTGATGGCACGGCATCACGATTCGGCCGCGGGCCCGAGCCGCGACGGCGAGGCGGTCCGCTTCCGCGCGCGTGACCGCCACGGGTTTTTCACACACCACATGGTAGCCCTGCCCGAGGCCCCACAGCGCGAGGTCGAGGTGAGACGCCGTCGGCGTGCAGATGTCGATGAAGTCGAGCGGGCCGAGTCCAGCCAGCTGGTCTCGGTGCGACAGCAGCGGGATCCCGTCCACCGGCGGGAGGGCGGGCGCGCTGTCCACGACGGCGACGATCTCGACTCGCTCGCGCACCCCGGCGGCCGAGAGCAGCGCGGGGAGATGCGACTGGCGCGCGATGCCGCCCGCCCCGATGACGGCGCCACGGTACCGCGGCACGTCAGGTGACGCGGACGTAGGCATGGCGCTCGTGCTCGAGGAGGTCGGCGAGCGTGGTGGCGTTCCATTCGTGCATCAGCAGCAACACCACCAGCAGCAGGCTCATCGGCACCGCTTCCGCCCAGAGAAACGCGGAGATGTGGCCCGCGACGGCCGCCGCGCCCAGCAGCCCGAAGCGGATATTCTGGCCCAGCCAGCTGCACAGCGGCAGCAGCACCCCCTGACGCTCGCGGTACTCCGCCCGGAACGCCTCGCTCACGGCTCCCCCTTCCTGCCGGAGCGGCCGCATGATCAGCTTCACCGACCGGGGAAACAGCTGCGACTGCCGCAGCACATAGTCGCGGTAGACCCGGGCCCCGAAACGCTCGAGCAGCGTGCCGCCGGCTCCGCCTTCCACGTCTTCGGGGAGGTCGAGCTCGCCCGCCTTGCCGCTGCCCACGTACAGGAAGGCGTTCCGAATGAAATCGACCGCGGCGCTCTGGTAGGTATGGGCGAGCCCCGCGCATGCGACCAGCAACGCCGCGCCGGGCCACCACACGCCGCCGTGGATCAACCGGTACATCAGGTGGAAGTAGAGGTTGACGAACCGCAGGTTGTCGCTGATGCCGTCGAGCGCGCGCCCAAAGCGAGTCGACGAGCCTCGCAGCCGGGCGAGCTGGCCGTCCGCCGAATCGAAGACGTCCGACACGATGAACAGCACGAAGCCGATAACGTCGATCCAGCGGTCCTGGTACACGAACAGGTGTCCCGCCACCAGACCGATGAGGAGCGACCACAGGGTGACCTGGTCAGGCGAAATCCCCGTCGGGTACAGCGCCCGCGCGATCCGGATCCCGATGGGCCGGAAGAATCGCAGGTCGAGCCACTCCTCGACCGCGTGTCCCTTATCCGACAAGTCGTTCGGCGGCTTCACCGAGCACATCCTTCATGATGGCGAGGGCACCCATCGCCTGGTCCTCCTGGATGACCAGGGGCGGGTTGATCCGCACTTCGGGATTGTAGATCATCGCAAGCACGCCCCGCGACAGCAACGTGTCGAAGATCCAGCGGGTCGTCTTCTTGTCGAGCAGCTGGCGTGTGCCGGGCACCACGAGGTCCATGCCAAGCAGCAAGCCGCGCCCCCGCACGTCCGAGACGATCGGCACGTCGGACTCCCAGCGCCGCAGCTCGGCCAGCATCGTGGCGCCCAGCCGCCGGGCGTGCTCCACCAGACCCTCCTCCAGGATCGTCTCGACGGTGATCCGCGCGGCCGCGGCCGCGAGCGGATTCCCGCCATAGCTCGACGAGCTGCCGCTCGGATTGGCGAACGGCTTGGCGAACGCGATCTCCTCGCGCGCGATGATGCCGCTCATCGGGAACCCGCCGCCGAATCCCTTCCCGACCGTGAGCACGTCGGGGATGACGTTTTCATGCTCGATCGCGAACATCTTCCCGGTGCGCCCGAAGCCCGTGATCATCTCGTCGCAGATCAGGAGGGCGCCCAGCTCGTCGGCGAGCCGACGGAGCACCCGGAGATAGCCCGGCGGGGGGACGATGTTCCCGGCGGTCCCCTGGATCGGCTCGACGATGATCGCCGCCACGTCCTTCGTGGTCTCGAGCTCCACCTTCTGCTTGAGAAACGCGACGCAGTGCCACTCGCACGACGGAAACGTCTTGTCGAACGCGCAGCGCGCGCAGCTGGCGTAGGGCGAGAGGTAGGCGCCGGGCAGGAGCGGCCCCAGGGCGTGCTTGAAGCTCGAGCCGAGCACCGGGAGGACACCGCTGGTCTTGCCGTGGAACCCGCCCCAGAACCCGATCACTTCCGTGTGGCCGGTGCGCGACTTCGCGAGACGCAGGGCCGCCTCGACGGCTTCGGCGCCGCTGGAGTAGAACTGCGTGCGATTCAGGTCGCCGGGCGCCAGCTCGGCGAGCAGCTTGACGAGTGCCGCACGGTGCTCGGTCGTGAAACTCCCCACGTGGATCCGGGCGATCTGTCGCTGCAGCGCCGCCACGTACTTGGGATGGGCGTAGCCGAGGCTCGCGACCCCCACGCCGGCGAGCAGGTCGACGTAGCTGTTCCCGTCGACGTCGTACAGCACCGCACCGGTACCGCGGTCGATCGCGAGCTGGCTGAACAGCGCGACGCTCTGCGTGCCGGGGGCGAGATACTGCGCCTCGGCGTCGAACAGGGCCTTCGACTTGGCCCCGGGGACCTGGATGTTGCGGAGGGTATGCGTCACGCGTGTTTCCGATGGGCGAAGCGCCGGGTGATATAGTCGCCGATGGCCCGTGCCGCCTCCTCACGGAACGGCGCGAAGCTCGGCCAGTCGTTGATGTCGATCAGCACGGGACGGTCGGGCTCGGGGAACGCCACGTCGCCCCCGAACACCTCCAGGCCGAGAATCGCCGCCGCCTCGAACGCGAGCGCCTTCAGGCGGTTCTCGTCCACCTTCGGTCGCTCTCCGGCGAACCCCGCCTCCGAGCCGTACCACCGGAAGAAACGTCCGTCCGTGACGCCGTAGAACTTCACGATCGGACCGGGCACATGCTCCTGCAACGCCACCCAGGGGATGCCTCGCGCGGTGAACGCCCGCAGCTCCTCTGCCACGCGCTCACGCGGGGCCGCGACCACGTCCTCCGGCCGCTCGGCGTGGACGTCGCCCCGCTTGATCCAGACCTTCTGGCCGTCGGGGCACAGGGCGTCGAGCTGCTCCGGCGGAGGCAGCGGCGCGGAGCTGGCGAGGATCAGGGTTCGGGGGAACGCCAGCGTGCTGTCGCCCAGGCGCTTCACCAAACGGTAGCGGTGGCAGTTGAGCGCGCTGGACGGCCGGTTCACCACCACCGCCCCGTCGGACTCGAGCGGCATGAGCTGCTCCGCGGCAAGCGACCCCTGGCACATGTTCAGGTACAGCTCCGCGACCGGCAGCTGCCCTTGCTCGACCTCGAACTCGCTGGTCTTGACGGCACGCCACCCCTTCGCCGTCAGCTCGCCCACCGTCGCGTCCAGGATGGCCGAGTCGTTCACTCGATGCTGCATGGGTGAGTACAACGGGCTGCGGTAAATCGCGACGAGTTGAGGCAAAGCGGTCTCGCTCCCCGGGTCTGGTTTCAGGCCTCGCGCGCCGCCAGCCACGCGTTGGCAGTTTGCAGATCTGATGGGCGATCGATATCGATGATACGCGGCACCTCCACGGTCGCCACCCGCGCACCCTCGGCGACCGCGGCCCTGAGGAACCGGCGCATCTTGTGCGCACCGCCGCGGACGGCGTCGATCGCGGCGCGGCGGGCCGCGGCGCTCACACCGTAGACCCCGCCGGTGACGCAGAGCGGCAGGATCGGCTCGTCGCTCACGGCCAGGACGAACCCCCCCGCCTGCCTGCTCACGTACACAGGAGACTCGTCGTCGACATGCGGCGTCACAGCGAGCACCATGTCGGCGCCCTCCGCCAGATGCCGCTCCGTGCCCCGATAGACCGCCTGCCAGTCCTCCGGGCGCATCACGGTATCCACCATGGTGCAGAACACCGCACCGGGCGGCACCGCGGACAGCCCCTCGACCAGCGTGTGCAGCGACGAGGGGGTGCGGCACTCGATCACCCTAAAGGGGCGTGCAAACTGCATTCCGTCAAGCAAGCGGCGGACGACCGGGAAATCCGCACGAACCGCGCACGTCAGGCTGGTGCAGCCGAGGGCCTCGAACGTCCGGAGCAGCCGCGCGATCTGCGGCTGGCCCGCGACCTCGACGAGCGGCTTGGGGAGCGTGATCCCGGCGGTCGCCAGTCGCGATCCTTCCCCCCCTGCGAGGATCAGGCCGTGCACCTTATGCGAGAATCCTTTCGATGGCGGGGAGGTGCGTGATGCGCGCGGTCGGATCCGGGCCGGCCGGCTGCGCCCGGTCCGGCGGCGCCAGCCAGCAGGTGCTGATCCCGAGTCGGGCGGCCCCGCCGATATCCGCCTCGAAGTTGTCGCCCACCATCCACGCCCGGTCCGCGGGTGCCCCGAGCGCGGCCAGCGTCTCGAGAAAGATCCGGGGATCGGGCTTGGCCGCCCCCACGACCGCCGAATCGCTCACGGCCGTGAACAATCTCGCGAGGCCCAGCTCATCCAAACAAGGTGCCAGATTCCCGGTGAAATTCGACACGACACCGAGACGGTAGCGCCGCCCCACACGCTCGAGCACCGGCCGGTTGCGCTCCACAACGGCGCGGGCCGGAGCGTGGAACGCCTCCGCCATCCGTCCGGGGTCCACCCGCGCGCGGTCGGGCACGAGCGCGAGGAGCAGCCGGACCTGGGCCTCAACCATCTGCCGGAAGCCGAAGTCGCGGATTCCCGCGGCTTGCGCCAGCGCCTCGTCGGACCGCTTGTAGAGCGGATCGAACGCCGCATACTCAAGCGCGCCGCCGGCCGCTCGATACGCCGCGTGAAACCGCGGGCACCAGTGCACGCCGTCCGCGTCGAGCGTGCCGGCGAAGTCGAAGAGGACGACCTCGGTACTCCTAGTGGTGCCCGTGGGCCGTAACGTGCTCGTGCGCGCCCATCCGCATCGGCATCTGCATCTCGTGCCCGCCGCTGAGCCGCATGTAGTGCCGGTAGTCCTGCTGATAGAGCGAGTCCGTCCGGTCGGCTGGCGGCCACTCGACGCCGCGGTCGGGCACGAACAACCCGCCCACGACCCCCATCCCGCCGTCCGGAACGGCCTGGCCCGTGGGATTGTCGTAATAAACAGTCACGCGGTACCGGTGGTCCGGCACGACGTGCACCCCGAGCCCGGTCCACCCGTACAGCCGACTGGTCGGGACGGACGCGATGTGCCCAGTCGAGTCTGCGACCGGCGCCGCTTGGTAAATCACCTCGCCCGTGGTCGCGTCGACGAACTCGATGAGGCGGCCGTAGTCGTGCATGTGGCCCCCCAGACCGACGATCTTGCCCGGCACGCTCGGGCTCCCCGTGTACGAGCGCGATGAGCGTCCCGCGGGCAGCGCAAAGGACTTGTCGCCCACCGGAAACGCGACGTCCATCTGCCAGGGTGACGCCCGGAACAGCGGCCACGGCCGCCCCACGGGGGTGAAGTCCATGAGGAGTCGCACCCGCGCGTGACGGTAGGTCGTGGGCGTGGGGTTCTCGATCATCGCGCTCGCGACGACGTGCTCGCCCCGTTTGAGCGGCAACCCGAACAGCAGCCCCGGCAGCCGCACTGGGCCCGTCTCGCGTCCCGCGGCGAGCAGGCGGCGCGAGATGGGGAGAAACAACTCGCGATGGTCCGGGTCGATCAGGTTGAAATGATGGATCAGCTCGTCGGGCAGCTCGTGGTCCGCGCTATCCACTACTTCGACACGAAAGCCGTGGATGTACCCGTCCACCGGGAGCTCGAGCGTGGCGATGGGCGGCTGCGCCAGCTCGTGGTGCGACGTGTGCGCCGGGAGGTCCACCGGGGCGAGGTCGATAACCAGCACGCCGCGGTCGCGGTCGCTGAAAATGCGCGCGTCGGCGGCGTCGCCCGGCGGCACGGGCCGGTGCCGTTCCCCGGGCCAGAGGGCGAGCAGGAGAGCGAGCGGGAGGCAGCGACGTCCTGTCATGGGGGGGAATTGTAACAGGCGCTCGCGACCCGGGGCAACGGACCAGCCTTCTTGGTCCCCTCAAGGAGCTGCAGGGCCAGCGAGCCGGGCTGCGTCGCCCGAGTGGACCCGGTTCACGGCCGCCACCACCGCGGCCGGCTGCTCCTCATAGAGGAAGTGGCCCGCGCCGGGCACGGTGTCCACAGCGAACGAGTTGAGCAGACCGGCGAGCGTTGCCACCTCCTCTGGACTCACGCCGGACCCGCGCCCTGCAGTGCCCACGACGAGGCGCACCGGGCAGCGGATCTCGCCGAGGTGCGGCGCGAGCCGCTCGCGCTCGCGCGCCTGCGCCATCGCCAGATACGCCTTGAGCGTCCCGTCCAGATCGCGCGCGGCCCCGGCCGTGTAGCCGTCCACGACCTGATCGGTCACCCACGTCGTATCGCCCGACGCGGCGATCAGGCCGCGCCGGACCTTGGCTCGGACCAATCGCGTGCCGCCGAACAGCTTGATCCAGGGTGCGAGCTGGATCGCCCGACGGAAACCGCGGGTCGTAGCGGCCTCGGCGGGGCCGCCGTCGAGCGACACGATGCCCCGAACCAGATTGGGCCGCCGATACGCGAGCCGGTAGGCGATTGCGGCGCCGACCGAATGCGCGATGACGATCGCGTCGCTAACGCCCAGGAGGTCGAGTGCGGCGGCCACTCGATCGGCCTGGGCGGTGAGCGAATAGTCGGCGTGCTCGGGCCGGGCCGAGGCGCCGATCCCGAGCGGCTCGATCACGATCGTGCGGTACCCCGCGTCGACGAGCCTCGGCAGCACGCTGCGGTAGCCAAACGCCGATCCGAACAACCCAGGAATGAGCACGACGGGGTCGCCCGCTCCGCCGACCGTTACCCGTACCGACTCGGCCGGCGCGAGGGCGATTGAGAATGCGCGCGACGTGTCCGCGAGCAGCAGCAAGGCAAGGAGCCACATCGGTCACTCCGCAGGAAGAAGACGGCGCGCGACGGTGAGCCCGACGAGCGCGACGGTGCTGACGAGCAGGAGCCAGGTCGGCATGTGCACCAACACGCCGAACCCCGCGATCAACAGCAGGCGCGGGAAGCGTCCGAACGCAACGGCAGCGAGGAACTTGGGGAGTGGGTAGCGCGAGAGCGGCGCGAGAATCCTGACCGCGGAGTCCGGGATCGGCGAGAATATCACGATCGCCGTCGTCCAAAAGGGCGCGCGCGAGAACGCGTCGATACTCCACCGGACGCCTTTCCGAGCTTTCAACGCCGAGAGCTTCGGCAGCTCGGCCGCCCAGTCGACCAGCCGGTAGTTGACCGCCTCGGCAAGCGACGCGGCCGCCGTCCCTACGAGCGCCAGCACCCACCCCGGGTAGAAGCGAGCGTAGTAGAGGAGGGTCGCTTCGAACGCGGTCGGCAGCAACGGCGAGAGCGGGCCGTGCACGAACAGCGCGAGCAGGAAGAAGGCGGCGAGCTTCACGCGAGCAGTCCCGCGTAGCGCCACACCACGACCGCGAACACGGCGCCTTCGAGGATCCATGCCCACCGCTGCCGGTAGTAGCCCGCATACATCGAGCGGCCCCAGTAGCCGGTGTTCTTCCACAGGTCGAGGGAAAAGCGGCGCTCGCTGAACGGCAGCAGGAGCGGGATGCCCGTGTCGGTCGGCAGATCGGCCACGACGTGCAGCACGATGCTCGCGAGGGCGAGTACGCCGAGCCACGGACCGAACACGACGGCGGCCAGCGCGCCGACGCCGGCACAGAACGGCAGGCTGTGACTCCAAGTGCCGTGGAACTCCGGGCGAGCCCAACCGGCCCGGATCAGGAGCGAGTCGGCGTTGGGGAGGAATTGCGCGGCGGCGACCACGGCGAAGGTCTCCGGCCGCGGATCGATCGAGGCGATCGCCAGGGCGATGCCCAGGTGGCCGAATTGCATCGTGTCTCCCGGAAAGGATCCGGGGACACATTGGCCTCAGCCCTTCAAGCCAGTTTCAAGTGGAGCGATTCTCGCGGTACCGCTTGGCCTGCCCCGGCGTGACCATTTCCTGGAGCAGCACGCTGCGAACGATCGGCGCGGCGAAGACGTAGCCCCGCGCGTCCGCCACGAGCCAGCGCTCCCACTCGAGCAGGTCGAGCCCCTGTTCGACGGCGACGCGATCGAGCCGGGTGGCGCGCGCCAGCTGGCCGGCGTCGGCCCGCTCCTCCAACGCCGCCGCGGCGCTCAGTACCTGCTGCGCCGCCGGCGTGAGCTGGCGAAAGCGTTGACAGATCACTCCCACCGCGGCCGGCGGGAGGTCGTTCGGAAGCGAGTCGACCAGGGTGCGTTTGGGCGACGGCCACGCGGCCGCATCCGGCGCGAGCTTGTACCCACCCGCCACGGCCTCGAGCAGGGCCGCGGCGAGAAGCGGAATCCCCGCCGTGTCCCGCTCGACGCGGCGGGCCAGCCGCGCGGCCTCGGCCGCGTCGTAGCGAGGGAGCGCCCAGGCGACGAGCGCCTCCAGCGCGGCGCTGTCGAGGCGCCCGAGCCGGACGACCTCGCCCTCCAAGTCGCGCCCGAGGCGCGCTCGCAGGTCGTCCAGGCGCCCGCGCTCGGGGGAGCCCCGGGCGAGTCCGAACAGCAGTAGCACCGGTCGCCGCGCCGTATCGCGCGCCAGCGCGGGGAGCGACTCAAGCGTCGCGGCGTCGATCCAGTGGGCGTCGTCGAGCGCCAGCAGGACCGGCCGCTCTGCCGCCGCCGCGACGAGTACGTCTCGCAACGCCTCGGCCACAGGAGGCCCCGAACCCGCGACACGGAACCGCGCCGCCAAGTCCGGGGCGAGGAACCCGAGCGCGGCGAGCGAGCCGGGCGGCGCTCCCGCGAGCCCCGGGGCTTCCGCGAGGCCGGCCGAGAGCAGTCCCGCGACCGCGCTCCACGACTTCTCCTGATCGGCCGCCACGGCGCGAGCCACTGCGACCGTCGCGTCATCGAGGCGAGCGCGGGCGACGAGCTCGTCAATGAGCCGGGTCTTGCCCTCACCGGGCTCGCCCTCGACGAGGAGCAGCTGCCCCCGTCCGCTCCTGGCCCGTTCCCACGCCGCCGCCAATGCCGCGAGCTCGGCGCCCCGGCCGCACAGCGGCGGGCGCGGGCGCGCAGCCTGCGGCGCCGCCAGCACCCGGCGCCCGACGCGCGCCTCCCGCAGACGGTCGAGTAGCCGCGCGGTGTCGGGGCCGGGCGCCGTCCCCAGCTGCTCGCGCAGCGCTCGGGCTAGATCGTCGGCCACGCGCAGCGCCCCGGCTCGGTCACCGGCGAGTGCCAGGGCGCGCATGGCGGCTCGTGCGGCCGGCTCGGACGTAGGATCCAAAGTGACTGCCCTGAGGGCGGCGGTCACGGCCGCGGTCGCGTCGCCTTGTGTCAGCAATCCGGCGGCGTGCCGCACCAAGGCGTCGATGCCCTGAGCGCGCCACCGGACCCGCTCGGCGCCGAGCCAGCTCTCGAATTCGCTCGCCCCGGCGATGGAGAGACCCTCGAGGAAGTCCCCTTCCACGAGCGCCGCGGCCCCCGGCCAGTCGTTCTGCGCGTACCGCTCGGCGAACTGGTCGCAGTCCAGTGCGATCGCCGTCGCGCCGAGGCGGATCTGGTCGCTATCGGCGGGCACCTGATCGTCGCCGAGGATGCGGCGCAGCACGCGTAACGCCTCGCTCAACGAATGGCGCGCCTGGCGCTCGTCGCGTTCGCTCCACAGCAATCCCACGAGGTGCTCGCGCGTGCGGCTGCGGCGCGGGCTCCGGGCCAGGTAGACGAGCAAAGCGAGGTGCTTGCGCCACAGTAGCTCGGGTGGAGCGTCCACGCCGTCGACCGTGACGCGTGCGGGCCCGAGCACCCGACAGTGGACGCGGGCGAGGGAAGACATCGCGCCGGATTATCGGGCTGAGTGCGGCGGAGGGCAAGCGCCGATAGATTCAGCACGCGCATGCAGCCGCCCGACTCCGCAGACGTGCAGCGCGCCATCGGCGATCGCTACGAGCTGCTCGCTCCCGTGGGCGCCGGTGGCATGGGCTTCGTCTACAGCGCGCGCCACCGCGCGCTCGGTCACATCGTGGCGGTCAAGGTGCTGCCACCCGAGGTCGCCGCCAGCGAAATGCGGCTCAAGCGGTTCCAGCAAGAAGCCGCGCTGGCGGCGTCCCTGGCCCACCCGCATATCGTGCCCGTTTACGACTTCGGCTCGCGCGCCGGGATCACGTTTCTGATCATGCCGTTCGTGCGGGGTGTCACCTACGAGAGCGTGCTCGCGACGAGTCGCCCGCCGCTCGCGCGGGGCCTGCGCGTGGCGCGCGAGGTCGGCGCGGCGCTGGACCACGCCCACCAGCGTGGCGTGGTGCACCGCGACGTGAAGCCGGCGAACATCCTGATCGACGAGGACTCGGGCCGCGCGCTCCTCGCGGATTTCGGCGTGGCGCACGTGGTGCGGGCGGCGAGCTCCGCGCTCACCGCGCCGGGCGTACCGATCGGCACGCCCGGCTACATGGCGCCCGAGCAGGAGGTCGGGAGCGAAGAGCTCGACGGTCGGGCGGACCTCTACTCGCTGGCCGTCGTGACCTTCGAGGCGCTCACGGGTACGCGGCCCGCCCGTGGCGCTGACCGCACCACGCTGGCGCGTTCGCTGCGCGGCGCCCGTCCGGAGGTATCCGCGGCCGTGGCCGCGGCGCTCGTCGCCCCGCTCGCCCCTGAGCGCGATCAGCGGCCCGGGACCGTCGCGGCGTGGCTCGCGGCGGTGGACCGGGCCGGCGCGCGTCCCTGGCGACGGTGGGGCACGGCGGCGGCGACCATTGCGGTGGCGCTCGGCGGCGTCGGCTGGTACCTGTGCCGCGCCCACGTGCTCGGTATCTGCCGCCCACCGGCGGTCGTGACCGTCGCCGTGATGCCGTTCGCCAAGCTCGGAGGGGAGAGCCTGCCGGACCGACAGCTGATGGAAGTGTTCGCCCGGCGGCTGTCGGCCGCACCCAACATCGTCGTCCTGTCCGGCGCCCGGGTCTACACGGAGGCCGTGCGCCGCTACGGGCCAGGCCCACTCAGCGACCCCGAGGCCGACTCGCTTGCCGAGTACTTCGGTGCCACGCACTTCATCCAACCGAGTCTGGTCTTCACGGGACCGCGCGTGCGGCTCACCGCCCAGCTGTACCGACGGCACGCGCGGGGCGCGCTGGGCAGCGGCGACTTGACCGGGCCGGTGGACTCACTCGCCGACCTGATGACGCCCGCTGGAGAGAAGGCGCTGCGGCCGATTCTCGGTCGCGCCGGAGGACTCGGGCCCGGGAGGACCTGCCCCGCTGGCTTCCTGGCGTGCGCGGCCTACCTCAAAGCCGACGAAGCATTCCGCCGGGGCGACTACGAGCGGGCGGCGGCGCTTTACAACGAGGTCATCGTCCAGGCCCCCGATTTCGCCCCCGCGTACTTCGGCCGCCTCCTCGTGGTCGGCCAGACCAACCCCAGCGAGACGACGCTGCGGCAGGCGATCACCGGCGCGCGCCGGCACTCGACCGGGCTGGAGCGGGTCGACAGCCTGCTCCTCGCCGGCTACGTGCAGCTGCTCGAACGGGGCGACGGGCAACGGGCGCTCGAGGACTTTCAGAGTGCCGCCCGCGCGGCGCCGGACCAGCCGTACGTCCACTTCATACTGGGGGAGTTCTACCTCTTCTTCGGCGCGCTGTTCGAGCAGCGTCTCACCAGCGCCCGACCGGAATTCGACAGCGTCCTCGCGCTCGATCCGAAGTTCGCCCCCGCGATCGCCAACGGCATCTCGCTCGCGCACCTGAGCGGGGAGGACGACGAGGTGCGGCGCCTCATCCAGCTGTACGCGACGATCGACACGACGTCGGTGGTCGCGGAGCTCGTCCGGATCGCCGACACGGTGATCTTCCACCCGGCGGACGCGCTGCGCGTCCTGGCGGCGCCGGCGTTGGAGCGGCGTCGCTTCCCGGTGCTCGAGTTTCTGGCCTTTCAGGCCGCGCAGTTCGCCACGCCCGCCGACAGTACGCTGAAGCAATCCGTGACACGCCGCGTCATGCGCGCGCTGGAACGGCGCGCCGCCACCGAATACGAGCGGGCGCTCGCGCTCCGGTGGGCGGTCGCGGCGCACCTGCGCGCCGGCCTCAAGGACAGCGCCCGAGCTCGGATCGCCCGGGCGATGCCTGGCGGTGCCGCCCGGGCGGGCGATGCCTGGATCGCGCTCGCCCATGTGACGGGACTCGATTCGCTGGGCGATTGGCGCGGTGCGCTCCAGCGGCTCAGCGTCTGGGCCGGTTCGGCCGCCGGCGGCGGGGATGCGGCGGCGCACTGGATCCTCGCGCGGGCCGGCCGGGAGCGAGCCGCCCACGCGGCGGCGCTGCAGCGCCTCGCCGGTCCCGACAGCGCGCCGCTGCCCGTGAGCTTAAGCCTCGACCTGGACGCGCGCGCGCGACTGGCGGCGGCCGACACGGCAGCGGCGCTCGAGCTGTGGGGCCGCGCCACCCACCGCTACGCGGTGCTCAGCGCGCCGTGGGATCTCGTCGCCTCCCTCTGGCCGCTGCGCTTGGACCAGGCGCGCGTGGCCGTCGCGCGCGGCGACACCGCCGCCGCCGCGGCGGCGTGCGACAGCTTCGACGCCCTCGTAGGCTACGTGGACCAGGTCGCCCTGTCCGAGCGGGAGCGTGTGTGCCGTCCCCGCCGACAAGGTGAGAGCCGGCCTCAGGGGCCGGTCACCCGGTAGACCGGATGGATCTCCCAGAGGGCACTGACCGACGCATTGCAGCGCCCGTGTGGCGGGTCGATCGTGTCGCGCCGCCGGCGACGGGAACGGTGGTTGCCGTCGAAGAACGCCGCGCCCACGATCTGTACCTCCACCGGTCGCGCGAGCGTCCCGCTCTTCGACCGCTTCCGCCCGCGCAGCACGACCGCGAGATCCGCACGCGCCTGCCGGTACACATCGCCGAACTCCGGTGGCGGGATCTCGGCCACGATGCATGAGTCACGAGGAGCATCGCGCCGATCCGTCAGCTCGATGTGCCAGTCACCGTCGTCCTTGGACGTCTCGAGCCGGCGCACCCAACCCCGCACCGTGTAGGCGGCCAGCTCGCGCCCCCCGCGAGCGGCGCAGCGATCTCGAGCGGTGATCTCGGGTGGTTCCCAGCTCGCCAGCATGGTGGGAATCGCGACGGGCTGCGGTGGCAGCCCCACGAGGGAGGTGTCGACCTTAGCGCTCCAGCGGTAGTGCGGCTCCCGGCACGCCTGGCCCGGCGCGGCTCTCGACCACAGCGCGAGGCAGGCGAGCAGGGGGATGCGGCATGCCCCTGGGGGGCTAAGCGAACGCCGCTTCACCGAGACGCATCAGTCGTTCCTGCGCGCTCGCGGCGGCGCCACCGGGTGGCGCGGCGCGATGGTAGTAGCCGCCATCCGGCCCCAGCTCCCAGGCGGTCGGGTCGGCCAGCTCCGCCTCCAGAATGCGGTCGAGGCGGGTCCGGCAGCGGGCGTCCAGGATCGGAGCCGCTACTTCCACTCGACGACGCAGGTTCCGCGGCCGCCAGTCGGCCGACCCGATGTAGTAGTCGGGCGCGCCGCCGTTCGCGAACGCGAAGGCGCGTCCGTGCTCGAGGAAGCGCCCGAGCACGCTGATCACGCGAATGCGCCCGGAGAGCCCTGGCACCCCTGGCCGCAGACAACAGATGCCCCGGACCAGGAGATCGACCTCCACCCCAGCCTGGGACGCGCGGTATAGCGCATGGATCACTTCGGCTTCCTCGAGGCCGTTCAACTTAGCGCGGATGCGCCCGCCGCGTCCCGCGCGCGCATGCTCCGCCTCACGGTCGATCAAGGCGACGACGCGTGACATCATTTCCCCTGGCGCGACGAGCAGCCGACGAAACGTGACCCCGGGGGGACGCGACGACCCGGACAACTCGTTGAACAGGTCGTTGAGATCGGCGCCGAGGTCGGGGTTGGCGGTCAGCAGCCCGAAGTCCGTGTATACCGCCGCGGTCGCGGCGTTGTAGTTCCCCGTCCCGATGTGGGCGTACTGCCGCACCGTGTCGCCCTCCCGGCGCACCACGAGGCCGACTTTGGCGTGGGTCTTCACATCCACCAGGCCGTACACGACGTGGATGCCGGCGCGCTCCAGCCGCTTGGCCCATTCTACGTTGCGCTCTTCGTCGAATCGCGCCTTCAGCTCGACGAACACGAAGACTTCTTTCCCCGCCGCCGCCGCTCGAACGAGCGCGTCGACGATACGGGAGCGGCCCCCGGCCCGGTACAGCGTCAGCTTGATCGCCACCACCTCCGGGTCGTCGGCCGCCTCGACGAAGAAGCGCTCCACCGTGTCCGTAAACGAATCGTAGGGGTGGTGGAAGAGCACGTCGCTCTCGCCCACGAGATCGAAGACCGACTTCGCGGAGTCGAGGACGCGGCGTCCTTGGAAAGGGGGATACTGCAACTCGGGCCGGGCCAGGTCCGCGATCTCAAGCAGGGCGAGCGGATCCAGCAGCCCGTCCACGTCGAACAGATCCCCTGGGCCGATCGTGCTCACGCGAGCGACGTCCTCGAACTGCAGCTCGCGCAACAGCAACCGGCGCACGTCGCCCCGCATCCCATGCTCCACTTCCAATCGTACGACGTCGCCGTAGGGGCGCCGCTGCGCTTCCTCCTCAATCACGTGCAGCAGGTTCTCGGCGCGTCGCTCGTCGAGCTCGAGATCGCCGCTGCGCGTGACACGAAAGGTGTAGGCAGCCTCGACCTCGCGCCCCCGATAGACGAGATCCAGATTGGCGCGCACCACGTCCTCAAGCGGTACCAGGCCCCGGCCGTCCGGCAGGGAAACGAGGCGCGGCAAGCCCTCCGGCAGCTTGACGTACGCGAAGTGCATCGGGCCCGTCGCGGCGTCCCGCACCAGGACCGCTAGCGACAATCGCAGGTTGGCCATCACCGGAAACGGGTGCCCCGGAGCCCGCGTGATCGCCTGCGGGGTCAACAGTGGAAAGACCTGCTCCGTGAAGTAGCGGCGGAGCACCGCCCGATCGGGCTCGCTCAGCTCGCTCCAGCGCTGCAGGCGGATGCCCTGGGCGGCGAGCTGGGGCAGACAGCCCTGGAGCAGACACTGCGTATAGCGCTCCAGCTCCGAGCGCAGACGGATGAGGATGGCATCGAGCTGCTCCTGCGCGCTGAGCCCGTCCTCGCTCGCCTCTCTGCCGCCGACCTGCAGCGCGTGCTTGAGGGCGCCGACCTGGACCATGAAGAACTCGTCGAGATTGGTGCGGAAGATCGAGAGGAACCGGACCCGTGCCAGCAGGGGGACTGTCGCATCCTCCGCCAGCGCGAGCACCCGTCCATTGAACTCGAGCCAGCTGAGCTGGCTGCTCAGGAAGTGGTCGCTCGCGATCGATTGCTCGGCAACCGAGCGAGGCGGCTCGCGCAGGCCGGCGATGGTCCACTCGCGGGTGATCACGCCCGGCGAGAGCACCGCCATCGATTCCCGCGGCTCCCCTCCGCTGCGTCGCCCCGGGCCGCTCGGCCATTCGGGGACGAGCTCGGACCGTGCCGCGACGGTGAGCGCGGCGAGCGTGCGAGGCTCATGCAACACGGGCGCCCCCACCAGCTCCACGACCTCGGCCAACGGTACCCACTGGAGGTTCGTCCCCTCGACCGCCGCGAGGCCCTTGCCCAGGCGCCGCACGAGCCAGACCTCCAACAGGGGTCGGCCAGCGGCCGCTGGCGCCATCCCCAGCAGCCGTACCTGGCCGTCGGAGCTGCCGAAGGCCGTGCGTAACACGTAGCGGCACGCCTCCTCACCGCTCCCCCTCCGGACGGGCAGCATCAGCGTCCCACCCTCGTGCCGCAGCGCGATCTGCCCTTGTTCCAGCGCAAGCACCGCCACTTCGCGATTCTGCTGCACGGCGCGCGCGAGCCCTTCGCTCTCCAGCGCGCGGCTCAGCTTCTCCGCCCGCTCGAGCTTGCCGACCAGCAGCGGCCGCACGGCGTAGCCGTCGCGGAACGCGGTCACCAGCCGCTCGAGCCCGGGCCACCCCCGGCGCCGCGGGCGGATCTTGAGCTCCTGGAACGAGCGGGATAGCCCGCCGCCGCGCACCGTGACGACGTCGTAATACAGCTCGTAGACGGCCTCGAGCAGCCAGCGTGGCCGGCTCCGGCGCACGCGCCGCTCGGTTTCGAACTCGATCCGCGGCGCCAGCGCCGCAGGATCGATCAGTGCGCGCAGCCGGCGCGCCGGCTCGGACGTGCCCGCGAGCGCCGCCGCTCCGTCGAGCTCCACCACTTCGGCTTCGAACACTTCGCGCGGTCCGTCGGCGGAGCCCGGCCCCGGCGGCACCTGGAGGGTGAGGAGCCGCCGATCGTCCATGCGCGTCCTGAAGCGGCAGGTGACGCCGCGCCGCCGCAGGGTCCAGTCGGCGGCGTCGAAGTAGGCGTCCCTATGGAACAGCGTTTGGACGGGTCCCGCGCGCAGTCCGGCCGGGAGCGGCGCCGCGACGAGCCGGTTCAGCAGCTCCAGACTCGCGACCTCCCCGTAGTACTCGCGCATGTCGCTCACGGTCAGAACGCGAACCCGGCCCGCACGTACGCGCGCGTCCCCTCCACGCTGCGGGCCGCGGCGACGCTCAGCGTGTTCGTGCGGCTCAGGAACGCGAGCCAGACACCGCCTCCGACGCCGGCGTGCCAGCGATCCGAGGTCTCCCCGGCCAGGTAGACGCGGCCGACGTCGGCCAGCCCGAACACGCCCAGCTCCTCCGGCAGGAGCGCGAAGAACCTGAGGCACGCCAAGCGGAGCTCCGCGTTACCGTACACGGCGGCATCCCCGGCGTAGCGGTGCTCGGAAAACCCGCGCACCGTCGTCGCGCCGCCGATATAGGCGGCTTCGTGGAACGGGTATCGTCCCCACACCTTCTTTCCCGCCACCCGTAGCGCGAGCGTGGGCTGGAGCGGGATCGCCGCTGTGAGATAGGCGGACGCGTCGCCGTGCGCTTCCCCGAACGGGGCAGCGACATCGTACGCCGCGGGATACCAGCTCCCGCCCAGCGTGACCAGGGCGCCCTTGCTCGGAGCCCGCGCTCGGTCGCGGGCGTCGACACGGAGCTCGGCCTGCGCGCCGGCTTGCAGAAAGTCGCGGACCCCATAGGGCGGCGACACGGCGACGAACGTCCCCGAGTCGAGGGCGGTGTGGGCGTACTTCAGGAGCGGTCCGATCGAGAAGCGGGACGCGCCGGCGCGCGCGACCAGGGAGGGTGCGATGAGATACTGCTCCTGGTGAACCTTGTAATAGTCGTCCGACCGTGGGGCGGCGCTCTCGTTACCGACGCCGTAGAACCGCACGATCTCGATACCCGACGCCCGCAGCTCGAGGCCGGCGTCCAAGCCCCACACGACGTCGCGAAAGTCGCCGCTCACGGTCGTCCGAAAGCGCTGCGCCGCCGTCGCGTAGCTCACCCCAAAATTGAGCTGAGACTTGTACGGGTCTTGCCGGAAGCCGTACCAGGTGCCCGTCTCGGCGACGCCGGCGACGACGCCCAAGTCCGGGGCGAACATGAGTCGCACCGCCGGACTCCAGCGGCTGCCCCAGTCGCGCAGTTGCCGCTGCGTGGGATCGGCTCGCGGTCCGGCCCGAGCGGCGCCGCGGTCGATCGACGTGCGCGGCCCGGTGATCAGCTGGGTTGGTGTACGATGGAGGTAGAAGGAGTTCCGCCCCGCACCCCGTGCCGAGTCAACGATTTCACTGTTCCCCGCCCCGGTGACGACCCGCACGGTGATGCCGCCGCGTCCCCCTCCCCGCACAACGACGCGATCATCCCCGCCGTGGAGATACAAGCGGACCTCGCTCGTCTGCTGCGGGCGGAACGTGCGCGCGTAGTAGGTTGGCCCGTTGCGCCGCGACAGCACAACCGCCACCGACCCATCCCCCCGGCGCTCGACCTCGGCGAGGTCGGCGTCGTCGGTCGCCTGGACGTCCACCACGTCGGCCAGCAGTGCGTAATACCGATCCGACATCTCCCGCAACCGGTCGCGCCGCTGCTTGAGCGCGCGGGACAGCCGCGCCCCGTCACGCGTGTAGTACTCGGGCGGGAGGCGTCGCGCCGCCGCGTCGATCACCGGATCCGTCAAACGGGCCTGCAGCGCCGCGGCCACTGAATCCCACACCGGCTTGTCGATGTCGGTGAGTAACCGGCGATCCAGCGCCCGACCGTTCCACGTCAGCCCCACCGCGTCAGGGTATCGGTCGCCGAAGCTCACGACGTCCGGATGGTAGTAGCGGGCGAGCCACGGGAGCAGACCGTCGACCCGCGAAAACGCTTGGTCGCGATCGCGCGGGATCGGCCGCCATACGTGGACGGCGCCCTCATCGAATCTCGCCCAGCGCCACTGGTCGGGGTGCCGGTCCCAGTCGCCCACGAAGACGTCCATCAATCGGGCCGCGAGGAAGGCCCGCGAGTCCACCCGATCCCGCGAATCCCGGGTGAGGCGGTCCCACAGCTTGGCGGTGCCCACGATCTTCTCCGCCCCCTCGAACCCGACGTCCTCCTCCGGGTCCACGGTGGGTCGCTCTTCCACCTGGCCCAGCATCCTCTTGAATTCCGGGAAGGAATCGAGTCGGGCGTCGTCCGGCATGACGAAGAGTGCGGGTTCAGCGTGGGACACGCCGGCGGCGCTCAACAACGGGCCCACGACGAGCGCCCCAGCCGGATGGCTCGCGCTGATCTGATCCTGCAGGATCTGCTGCACGAAGGTCGCCCGCAGCTCGGGTGGCATAGCGGCGGCCACGTCCTTGTCGACCGAGCGGAAGACGTACACGCGACCGTCCGCGGCATGCAGCCGCAGCGACTTCGTCTGGCGCCCGCCGCCGCGCTTGACGGGCGTGAGCCCGCCGCCGAACCGCGACAGGTCGAGCACCTCCACCTGGATCGGCGTCGCCCACAACTCGCGATAGTGCGCACCGAGCAACGCCCGGTGCAGCCAACCGGCGCGGTACTGTGTGCCCGCCGTCACAGTCACGACGCCCGGCGCCGCCGCGTCACGCAGCCGCGGAGCTGCCTGCCCCGCGAGCGGTCCGCACGCGACGGTCCCCGCGGCCGCGACGAGCGCCATGCAAGCCCACGCGCTGTCGCCGCTGCTCGCCGCGGGTGTCATCGGTCACGCCCTGTTATTCGTTCCTCAGGCCGCGCAACGAGCGGTACTCGGCCGCGATCACGTGCGGGGCACCGCGCGTCTTCATCTGATCGAGCAGCGGCCCCGGGGGGGTGTCCTTGGCGAGCCGCACGAGGTATTCGAGGGTGGACCTGCCGTCTCCCGCGGGGAGAATCTCGCGGAGCTCCCACCGTTTGGCGTGTTGGTCGAGCACCGACTGGGCGGCCTCTTGGGCCGGCTCGAGTGCGGTGACGTGCACCAACAGCAACGTATTGAACGGCTTCTTGTTGGCGCGCTCGACGATGTAGCGCTGCAGCCGATCCGATGCCGCGGCCACCTTCTCGAACTCTTCCGGCGCCAGGGCGCGCAAGAGCTCGGGATTCCCGATCACCTGGTACTCCCCCGTCTTGGCATTCGGCGCCACGATCGCCTGGCCGAGCTGGAGCCGTCCGGTGAGAGTTTGGTGCGCGTAGATGTTCCCGACGTTGAAATGCCAGAGCGTCAGCAACGTGTAGTTGAACACCAGCGACATCGCCGCCGACACGACCGGGACGAACACGCCCGCGGACATCCCGACTCCGAGGGCCAGATAGACGTAGACGACGTCCTTCGTATCCCGGAGCGTGTTGCGGAAGCGGATGGCGGCGACAATTCCGCCCAGCGCGAACGCGAGGGCGAGGCTGTTCTGCACCAGAATGAGGGTGCCGGCAATCGTCATCGGAAGGACGATGACGGTCTGCACGACGGACTGGTCGTAGCCCCGGTGCTGCTTCGTTACCATGTACACCCACGCGGTGGGGAGCGCCAGCACCAACGCTCCGAGCATGGACAGCGCCGTCAGCAGCCCGAGCGCCCGGAACCCGAGACTCCCGATCCCGGGCGAGGTCGCCGCCTCCTCGATCGCCTTGCTCTTGGAAACGCCGTGGATGGACGAGAGCTCTTGCGCGCGCGCGAACAGATCTCTTAACGGTGGGAACAGCGCGAGCAGCAACGCGACGGCGAGGCTCAGCAGCACGTAATAGGCCGCCAGCCGTACGAACGGGGACTTCCAGATGCGCGCCATACGAGTTCTTTCTAGGCGCTCGACCGCAAGCGCGCATCAAGCGCCCTGTCCTGCAGGACCAAGCTGCCCGTTGTGCAATACTACGTGTACGGACGAAGCGCGGCCAGACGCCCGGTCATCCCGGCGGGCCGGCCGCGTCGAGAATCCGCTGCCGCTGACCCGGCGTAAGCATGTCGCGCTCCACTACCTCGCGGACGATCCCCGCCACAAACGCGTAGCCACGCGGCTCGGCGGTCAACCAGCGCTGCCACTCGAGCTCATCCAACGCCGCCGCCAGCGCGTCCGCATGGAGCGCCGAGCCGCGCTCGAGCGGGGACCTGGGCACCCGACCGCCCAGGACCGCCGCCACCGCGAGCACACGCTGCGCTCCAGCGCTCAGGCGGCGGAATCCGATCCGGATCGCCGCCACCACCGCGTCGGGGAGGTCCCCCGGGAGCGTCTGGTCCAGCGTCCGAAACGGCTCCGGCCAGGCACCGGGCGAGTCACGCAGGTCGAGGCCCGCCGCCACCGCGCGCAGCAGCTCGACCGCAAGCAGGGGGATACCCGCCGAATCGGTCGCGACGCGTCGAGTCACGCGGTCGAGCTCCACCTCGCTGTAGCCGGGGAGCGCCCAGCGCGCCAGGGCTCGCAACGCGTCGCTCGAGAGCGACTCAAGCGACACGACGGCGCCCAGGAGCTCCCGCCCGATCCGCACGCGCAGCGCATCGAGCTCGGCTCGCGGCGGCTGGGCCGAGACCGTCAAGAGCAGGAAGAGCGGTGACTGCGTGAGGTCGCGGGCGACGGCGCCGAGCGCGAGCAGCGACTCGCGGTCGAGCCATTGCGCGTCGTCCACCAGCACAACGAGCGGGTGCTCCTCCGCGACCGCGCGCAGCACTTCGCTGAGCGTCCGGCCGAGGGGCTCCGCCGGCGCGCCGCCGGCGCGGAGGGCGGCGAGGGCGGGCGGCGCCGCTCCGGCCACCCCGGGCGCCTCGAGCAACCCGCCCCGCGCGATGCCATGCAGCCCACTCCACGGTTCGTGCGAGTCCGCTTCGACCGCGCGCACCGCGACGGTCGCCGCACCTTCGAGCCGCGCGCGGTCCATCAGCTCTTCGGCGAGCCGCGTCTTCCCCGTCCCCGCGTCGCCTTCGAGGATCACAACCGCCGGGCAGCGCTTTCGCCGGCATGCGCCCCACACCTCCAGCATCCGCTCCAGCTCCGCGGCGCGTCCCACCAGCGGCGCCCGCTGCTGTGTCGCGGCCACCTCCTCCCCGGTAGCACGGCCTGGGGGAAGTCGCCACACCCGTTCCCGCCGGATCCGCTCCGCGAGGGCCTTCGTCTCGTCAGCCGGCTCGGTGCCCATTTCCGATGAGAGGTGAGCCGCAAATGCCTGGAACTGGGCGAGCGCGCCCGCCCGATCTCCGGCGAGGGCGCAGCAGCGCATGACCGCCTGCACGGCGCGATCGGAGTCGCGCGCGAGCCCGAGCGCCCGTTGCGCCACGGCGCGCGCGGGAGCGACACTCCCCGCCCGCAGGAGCTGTTCGACGCGCTGGATGAGCGCGTCCACCGAGCGCGCGCGCCAGAATGCCCGTTCGGCCGCGATCCAGTCGTCGAGCCCGGATGCGCCCCGCACGCCGAAGCCCTCGAGAAACTCTCCGCTCACCAGCGCGGCGGCCGCTTCGTAGTCCTGTCCCGCGACGAGCGCGTCGAGCCGATCGGTGTCGAGCTCCACCGCACCGGCGCCGAGTCGCACCTGGTTGCCGTCCGACTCGAGCCCCCCCTCGCCGAGGTAGCGGCGCAGTGTGCGCACCGCCTCGTTGAGCGAGTGGCGCGCGTCCTCCTCGGGCTTGTCAGCCCACAGCAGCCCGATCAGATGCTCCCGGGTGCGGGCGCGTTTCGGCGAGCGCGCGAGGTACACGAGGAGCGCGAGGTTCTTCCGCCACAACAGCGCGGGCGGCGCCCCGGCGCCGTTCACGCTCACATCCACCGGGCCCAGCGTGCGGCAGACGATCACGCAGCCTCGCATCGCAGAGCCGCGAGCCGTTGAGCCGCGGTGTCGGCCCGCGCGCGGTAGCGCGGCTCGCCGTCGGCCCAGAGACGCGCAACCGTACGGTAGGCGCGGCACGCTTCCTCAGACGATCCGGGGGAGCGCTCGACCAACCGGGCCAGCCGCCACTCGGCGAGTGGGGCGAACGCCCAATCCACCTCCGCGGCCTGGGGATCTCCGGTCGGATAGCGAAACACATCTGAGTTCTCGTGCCAGATCAGCTCCGCGTGCCCGTTCGCGAGTTGCCCTGCTCGCTCAAACCACTCGGCTCGCGAGAGATGCAACACCGCGCGAAAGAAGGGGTCTTCCGTCCGTGCAGCGGGGATGCCGGCGAGGCCGTCGGTGGACGCGAGGGCCGCGCCGTACGCGCCGCGCCGAGCTAGGGCATCGGCCTCCAACAGCCCCGCCAAGATTGGGGGTGGCTGCTCGTCGGCCAGCCGCCCGCTCGGCGGCGGATCGGCGCGAGGGGAACGCACCCGGTCGAGCACAGCCACCATCCAGGCGGCGCGCCGCCGTCGGTCTGCGGGCCCCGGCCGCTCGAACTCATCTGCGAGGCGTGCCCGCACGCTCGGCAACTCGGCCGCCAGCCGGGCCGAATCCGCGTCGAACAGCAGCGTCGCGGCGTGCAACTCCTCGGCGAAAATCGCCAGCTCGGGAGAGCGACGAGCCAGCCGGCGAGCGAGGGCGATCGCCGTGTCGGGCCGTCCCAGGGCCACCAGGGCCAGCACCCGAGCGAGGCTCGCCGACCGCTCGAACCCCGGCTCGTGCAGCAGTCGCTCGGCAAACACCAGCTCCCCCTGAGGAACGCCAAAAGCCCCCAGGTACCGGGCCCCGGCGTCGAGCTGAGTGACTCCCACGCGCTTTGCCTGTCGCACGAGGCCGTCTGTCCGGCGCACGGCCTCGGCGCTCGGCAAGAACCGCCACGCGTACGCGAGCTCGACGAGGGCGAGGGTAGCGAACGAGGGCGGGTCGCTCGGGTTGCCGAGCCGCTCTCGGCCCGCGAGGGCCGCCGTGGCGCGGGCCGAGTCCCCTTCGACGATGTGAACCCACGCGAGATGCTCCAGCGCGGGACCGAACGCCGGCTGGAACTTGAGGACATCCTCGAACGGTGCCAGTGCCTCGCGCCGCGAGCGCCCCACCAGCGGCCCGCGGTGCAGCAGCTCGTCACCGCGCCGGAATTGGCCGAACAGGAAGTCTCTCCAGCGCCGCGTCAGCCCGTCGAGCGAGTCCAGGCGCGCCGCGAGCGGCAGCTGTTGCGCGCGTATCAATCGCTGGTAAGGAAGCGGGAACGCGTCGACATGGGCGAGGTAGTGATTGTCGCGCGGGTCGTCCTCAAGGTCGAGCCACCGACCCACCTCCGCGTGGCGGAGGTAGCAGAGCCAACAGGTCGAGTCGATAGCGGTGGCGGCAGCGTAGGCCGCGCGGGCCTCGGCCCAGCGGGCTTCCGCGAACAACCGCTCCGCTCTACGGAAGGCGAGGAGCCCTGGCTGTGTCTTGGGCAGCACCGCCGCTGGCAGCGAGCGATCGAGCAGTTTGGGAGTCCCCAGCATCGACCCGAACACACGATCGGCCAGGTCCGCGATCAACACGGGCCATTGTTCCGCACGCCCCCGCACGTCGATCGTGTCCAGTCCTGGCAGTGCGCTCGCCACGCGAAGTCGCACGCCGCCGCCGCTCTGCTCGATGTCCACCGCGAGATGCGACGCGCGATGGAAGTACCTCGCGAATCCGGAGCCGCAGTCGGCCGACAGCGCGGGGTACCGGTCGAGGTCCCGGGCCAGTCCGCACGCGACGGAATCGGCGAGCCAGGGCGCCAGCCCCGGTATCGAGCTCGCCGCCCCGACCTCCAGTCGCACCGTCGTGGGCGGCGCCGTCCACAAGACCACGATCGCCATCCCCGCCAAGGTACAGCCCACCGCCACGCCGATCGTGTTGCGCCGATACCGCCAGACGCGCGTGCGCCACAGCGCGTGGCGGAACGACGCAGCGTCAGGCCACCGGTCCGCGGGATCCCGCTCGAGGGCCAGCCGCAGCACGCGCGCGACGTGGCCCGGCACGCCCTGCCACACGCGGTGCGATCCCTCCCGCTGCGCCTCGAACCAGTGCCGACCGGTGAACGCCTCGTAGATGACCATCCCCGCGGCGTACAGATCCGTCCGCTCGGTGACCTCGTCGCCCGCTGCCTGCTCGGGGGGCATGTAGTCCAGCGTGCCGATGACGGTCCCCGGCTGCGTGACCGGAAGCGCGTCGTCAGCGCCACGCCCCGCGGTGGCCTGCCGCTTCGCTATCCCGAAGTCCACCAGCACAGCACGCTCACCCACCAGGAACACGTTCGCGGGCTTGACGTCCCGATGCACGACTCCGCGGCGATGGGCGGCCTCGAGCGCGTCGAGCAGGTCCCGGCCGAGCTTCAAGGCGCGTGCGGGGGGGAGCGGGCCCCTCACCAGCCCATCCGCCACCGTCTCGCCCACGAGGAAGTCCATCACGTAATACGGCATCCCCTCCGCCTCATCGGCGTCGTGGATCGGGACGATGTTCGGATGGCTGAAGCTTGCGAGGGTCTGAGCTTCCTGCCGGAAGCGCTCCGCCGCTTGTGCCGTGTAGAGTTCCGGACGGATGATCTTGACCGCCACCAGCCGGTCCAGGGCGCGCTGCCGGGCGAGAAACACCGTCCCCATGCCGCCGCTCGCGAGCACGCGTTCGACGTCATAGCCCTTCGGCGCCAGAGCGGCGCGCACCCGCTCCAACCACGTTGTCATAGGAAAGCGACCCGCCGGTGAACATCCCGGGCCGCGGCTGGAAAGTCAAACGGCCCCGGAGCGCATCCCCCCCCGGGGCCGTACGGACTCGGCTGGTCGGGCCGGCGGCTTACTGCAGCGTGATCGTGACGTGCATCCCCAGCGCGACGTGTGGCATACAGTAGCCCTTGTAGACACCCGCCGGAGCGCCGGCGAACGACACGTCGTACTTCTCGTTCGGCTGCGTGAGGAACGGTCCGGTGAGATCGCCCATCGGATTCGGCATCCCCTTCTTCAGCGCGTCGGCTGCGCCCTTGGGAATCGAGTCGCCGTAGAAGGCGACGTTGTGCGGGCCGCCCGACACGTTGATGAACCGCACCGTGGTGCCGGTCTTGAGGGCCAGCGTGGCCGGCTCGAACGCGGCCTTGGTGGTCCCGTTGCCGGTCATCTTCACCTCGACGACGACCGCCGCCGTCGTAGGTGCCGCGGGCGCCGCTGCGGCGTTCGCCGTCGCGGGAACGGCGGCCGCCGCCTGAGACGCGTCCGGCTTGCTCCCGCCACCACAGGCGACGGCGCCGAGGGCGAGAAGAGTGGTGAGCGCAGTCAACCGCATTGCTGATGTCCTCCGATACGTTGGCTGAATAATCGTTTGTGAACGGGTTCACGATAACCCAGCAGCCCCCAAAACGGGAGACCTGGAAAGCCGCGGTGGCGGTTGCATTTTCGCACGCCCCCAACGACACTCATCCGCATGTCGAGCGCTTCCGTTCCTCAGATCTCGCCCGAGCAGCTCGCCCAGAGCCTCGAGCGCGGCGACCGCGTGCAGCTGCTCGATATCCGCGCCGCAGAGCGAGTGGCGCAAGGCGCCGTACGCTTCGGGTCGACGCTCGACTTCCGCGCCCTCCCCGCCTCCCAGATGTACGAACTGCGGGACCTCGAGCCCCTCCGGCTGGACCCGCGCCACCCAGTCGCGGTGATCTGCGGACATGGTAACTCGAGCAAGCGAGCCACCTCGTTCCTGCGCGCGAAGGGATTCGAGGCCTACTCGATGACTGGCGGAATGGCGGCGTGGGAAACGGTCTATCTGCCTCGCTTCCTCACCCCCACGCCGTCCCTGCAGCACGTGGTCCAGCTCGACCGGGTGGGCAAGGGCGCGCTGTCCTACGTACTGGTCAGCGAGGGCGACGCCGTCGTCGTAGACCCCGGTCGCCACCTGGAGCGCTACGACGCGTTACTCCAGCAGCTCGGCGCCGCGCCCGCCGCCGTGGTTGACACGCACATGCACGCCGATTACCTGAGCGGCGCACGCGCGGCCGCCGCGCGGTGGCAGGTGCCCTACTTCCTCCATCTCGATGACGCTCGCTCGCCGTACGACGGGACCGAGGGTCGCTTCGCGTATCGGCCGGTCGCGGAAGGCGACACGATCGCGTTCGGGCGCGCCGCGCTGCGCGTCGAGCACGTGCCCGGGCACACGCTGGGGAGCATCGCGTTGATCGCGGACGAGTCGCTCGCGCTCACCGGGGACTTCCTGTTCGTCCACTCGGTGGGCCGGCCGGACCTGGGTGGCAAGCGGGACGCCTGGGCGCGGCTCCTGTGGCACAGCCTCGTCCGGGTGCGGCGCGAGTGGCCGGGCGACCGCCTCGTGCTGCCCGCGCACTACGCCGGTGAGCCGGAGCGCCGCGCCGACCGCAGCGTCGCCGTGCGGTTTGACGTGCTCACCGCCCTCAACCCAGCGGCCGCCGTCCCACAAGAGCCGCTGTTCCTCGACTGGGTGGCTGGCAACACGCCAGCGCCCCCGGAGAGCTACCGGATGATCAAGCTGGCGAATCTGGGACTGTTGGACGTGGCGGAGACGGACGCCGAGGCTTTGGAGTTCGGACCCAATCAGTGCGCGGTGCAATAGACATCAGACGTCAGACATCTCACTCCACCGGCGCCTGTAACACCACGTAGCTCCAGTCCGCCCCCCCCAGCGTCTGGAAGCCATACGGCACGCCGGCCGGAATGTGGACCAGGTCGTTCGCCGCCACTTCGATGCGGTCGCCGTCCAGCAGCATCACCCCGCGGCCCGCCAGCGTGAAGATAAGGACTCCTGTGTCCTCCACGGAGATCGGTACCACGGCACCCGCCTGCATGACCGTGTGCTCGAAGCGGAGCCCCGCCAGCATACCGGGGAGATTGAGAACGGTGTGGCGGCGCAGGTCTTCGACCGTCGTCGGGAGCTTGGTGAGGCGGCGGTAAGTGTAGCGCGGCACGAGTTCCCGTCCCCTAGGGCGCTGCGATCTTACGGCCGATGGCGGGCGCGCTCCAAGATGGGTGCGGGCCTCCCCTCGCCGCAACCCCTTGGCGCGATGAGTGCTAGTGCGCTTGTGCAACCCGTTCCAGGTCAAGCGTCTCTCATGGCGTCTCTCACAGGAACCGGTCGCCATGCTGTCCCCGAAGCGTCTGCTGGTGCTGTCCGCCGCCTTCCTCTTGATCGCGCCGGAGCTACGGGCGCAAGGCTGGATCGAGCCGATCCGGCCGTTCCCCCGCGGGGCCATCCAGAAAGTGCGCAGCGCCGTCCAAGTCGCGGTGACGGGGCGCTTCGCCCGCGTGACGGTAGAGGAATGGTTCCGCAACACCGGCCCGGTCATGGATGAAGCAAGCTACCTGTATCCCCTGCCGGGCGAGACCGTGTTCAGCGAGTTCTCCCTGTGGCAGGGAGACCGCGAGCTCAAAGGTGAGCCGATGGACGCAGCGCAGGCGCGCGCGATCTACGAGGAGATCGTGCGACGCAAACGCGACCCCGCCCTGATCGAACTGGCGGGCCACGGGCTGCTGCGGGCACGCGTGTTCCCCATCACCCCCGGCGAAACGCGCAAGATCACGCTGCGCTACACGCAGATCCTCGAGCGAACGGGAGACGCGTTGCGCTTCCGCTATGCCGCCGGCACCGCGGCCGCCTCACGCAGCTTTCGGCTTCAGGTGGACAGCGCCGCCCGCGTCGGTGATCCCTACTCGCCCACGCATCGGCTGACCGTGAACCGGAGCGGCGATCGCCTCGAGCTGGCCCTGGCCGACACCACCGGCAGCGGCGACCTCGAGCTGTTACTGCCGCTCACGCGCGGGCTGGTCGGGATGTCGCTCCTCACCCATCAACCGGTCGGCGAGGACGGGTTCTTCATGCTGCTGCTCGCGCCGGGTCGCGCCGCCGCGGCCGAGCGCCTGCGGCGCGATGTCGTCGCGGTGCTCGACGTGTCGGGCTCGATGTCGGGTGACAAACTCGACCAGGCGAAGGCGGCGCTCGTGCAGCTGCTCGGGACGGTGCGCAGCGGGGACCGGTTCCGCGTGGTCACGTTCGCGAGCGGCGTGCACCGCTACGCCGCGGGGTGGACCGAGGTGTCGGCCGACAACATCCGCGCCGCCCAGGACTGGGTGCGCCGCGTCGACACCGACGGCGGCACCAACATCGCGGGCGCGCTGACCGAGGCGCTCGCCGAACCGCCGGGGGAGGGCGCCCTCGGCGTGGTCGTGTTTCTCACGGACGGAATGCCCACGGTGGGGGAGACCGATCCGGAACGGATCGCGGAGCAGGCGGACCACGGCCGCGGGGCGTTTCGGGTCTTTGCCTTCGGAATCGGGTACGACGTGAACACGTACTTGCTGGACCGGCTGACCGACCGCGCCCGCGGCGTCACCGAATACATCCGACCGGGAGGAGACATCGAGCAAGCGGTGGGGTCGCTCGCCACGAAGATCTCGAGCCCCGTGCTCACCGATCTCGCCCTGCGGGGCGACGGCGTCGAGCTGTACGACCTGCAGCCGGAGCGCCTGCCCGACCTGTTCGCGGGCGAGGAGCTGGTGATCTTCGGACGTCATCGGGGAGGCGGCAGCGGGGAACGGGTCGTGACGGTCACCGGACGGCGCAACGGCCACGAAGAGCGGTTCACCACCGAAGCTCGCTTCGGCGGCGAGGGGTCGGGCAACGATTACGTCCCCCAACTGTGGGCCGCGCGCAAAGCAGGCGCGCTGTCGCGTGAGATCCGGCTCCATGGGGCGAACCCCGAAGTCGTGGGCGAGCTGAAGCGTCTGGCACTGCGGTACGGCATCCTCACCGAGTACACCTCCTATCTCGTGCAGGAGCCGAACCAGGTCGTGGTTCGACCGATGCTCCTACAGGCGCCAGCCCCGCAGGACCAGGCGGGCGCCGAAGCGGTACGCCGCTCGCGCGCAGAGAAGGCGCTCGTCGGCTCGGCGCAGCTGAGCGCGGTGACCGTGAGCGATGGCGCCGAGGTCGACGCCTCGAGCGCCAGCCGCTCGCAGCGGATCGGCGGGCGCGTCTTCGTGTGGCGTGACAGCACCTGGACGGATATCGCGCACGGCGACTCGCTTCGCGTGGTGCGGGTCGCGGCGTTCAGCGATGCGTACTTCGCGTTGCTGCGGGCTCTGCCGGAGCTCAGGAAGGCGGCAACGCTGGAACCGGCCGTCCTGGTGGCCGGACGGCACGTGAGCATCAAGATTGAGGCTGTGGGAAGGACCACCTGGCAGGACGGCGAGCTGGCGACGCTGGTCCGCGACTTCCGGTCGTGACAGTGTGAGCCCAGAGGATCTGGCCGACGTCTACCGCACCACGTACCACGCGCTCGTGCGGTTTCTGTACCGCAAGGTGTGGGACGCCGAGCGCGCGGAGGACCTGGCTCAGGAGGCGTTTGCCCGAGCGCTGGTCCACAAGCCGGCCAACGCGCGTGGCTGGCTGTTCGTGGTGGCGGCGAACATGGCGCGCGACGATGCGCGCCGCGCGGCGCGCGAGCGGCGCCACCTCACGCTCCTGACGAGCGAGCCGGCAAGCGCCCCGCCGTCCGACGAGGCGGTACACACCGAGAGCGAGCGCGCCAGTGTGCGCGCCGCGCTCGAGCAGCTCACGCCGCGCGACCGCGAGGTGTTGCTCTTGTGGGACTCGGGGCTGTCGTACGACGAGATCGCGTCTCAGACGGGCCTGGCGCGCGGCGCCATCGGCACGACCCTCGCTCGGGCGCGCCGCCGGCTGCTGGAAGCGTTCGAGGCGGGAAAGGCGGGTGAACATGTCGCACGTGGATGACGGCACACTGCACGCCTATCTCGACGGCGAGCTCTCGCCGGTCGAGGCGCACGGCGTCGAAGCGCATGTCGCACAGTGCCCCGGTTGCCGCGGTCGCGTCGAGGAGGAGCGGGCGCTCATCGCACGGGCTGACGAGTTGCTCGGGCGCGCGGCACCGCCAGACCGCGCGGTCCCGCCGTTCCGCCCCGGCGACCTCGAGCCACCGGTGCGCCTGTGGTGGCGAGTGCGACTGCCGCTCGCCTGGGCCGCCACGGTGCTGCTGGCGCTCGGGGTCGGCAGGTACCTGGGACGGCAACGACCCGAGCAGCTCGCCAGTCAGGCCGCGCGCAACGATGGGGATGCGAGATCGCAGATCGCGCTGCGCGAGATCGCCCCGACCGAAACCGCTGGCCCCGCCGCACGCGCCCCAGCCGCGGCTGCGGCCGCCACCCCTCCGGCTTACCAGCCGGCGCGTGCCAAACAGTCGCTCGCCACACGACCACGCCCCACGAATGCACCGACACCGACGGCCCCGATGGTCGGCGCCTTGGACGAAGCAACTCGGATCGCACAACAGGCGGCGCCGCGCGCGGAAGCCCCGGCCGCGGCGGCCGCACCCTCGGGCGTCGTCATGCTCGACGGCTATGAAGCGCTGGACCCCCTCACAACCGACGGCGCCCGAGCGCTGCTCGGCACGGACCCTCGGGCCGTTCCCGGCCTGCCGATCCGGGGGATCTACCGGGCGCGGCGGATCGGTTACTCCGCAGTGGTCGTCGTCGAGCAGGCGCTCGACTCGAGCAGGGTGATCAGGGTGATCAACGCTCACCCGTCTTCCGTCGCGCTCGAAGCGATCGTCGTGAGTGACGCAGCGCGCCCCGACACCGTGCATGCGGCGGAGCGTGCGGAGCGGGCACAGTTGGGCCGCGCCGCCGCGGCGACCGCCGATTCGGCGGCAGTCGCACCGCTCGCGCGCAAGGCGGCCGCGCAGCGCGCCCGCTCCGCCGCGGGCGATCGACCGACAGATCTGCTCCTGGAAGTGCGGGGCCCCCTCTCTCCCGACTCGCTCGCCGCGCTCCAGCGCCGGCTCCAGCCTCTGCGGCCCTAGGCGGGCGCGGCGAGATCGCGGGCGGCTCCTCGAGACGCACCACCGCGCGACGCAAGTGGGGGATCACGATGGACCCGCCGACCACCAGGGCCACCGCGAACGCATCATAGAACTCCGCATCCGAACGACGAAACGCGTCGAGTGTGTCGGGGGCGTCGCTCATGCGGACCAAGCTACGCGCCGCGCCCCGCCACTCGCTACTGCACCGTGATGGTTCCGTGCATCCCGGTCGGCGGCGCACCGTTGATGCCGTGATTCTTGCAGTAGTAGTTGTAGGTACCCGCGGTGTTGAACAGGTGCGAGGCCGTGCCGCCGGCGGGAAGGTTCAAGTCATACGTGTCGGCTGACCCGGTCGCGTTGGTGACCGTGTGTGCGCCGCCATCCCCATTTTGCCAAGTCACGGTCGCCCCCACCGACACCGTGAGGGTCACAGGGCTGAATTGATTGCCCGCGACCGTGCAAGCCTTCGTGGCCGTCGGCGTGCAGCCGCCGCCCCCGCCACCCCCACCGCCGCCGTACGGCGACGTCGAGCTACCGCACGCCACAAGCACGCCCAGCCCGATCACCAGTCCCGCCAAGTGCGACCGCATGCAGCCCTCCTGAACGTCCGTGAGAGAAATCCGACCGTTGTAACGCGCATGTATGCTACCCTTAGAGACGTCGAAAGCGCCCCACTGGATTCCCGGGGACGTCTGTGTGTGCTTCAAGAAAGCGTGTGGACCCGAAGCGGGGTTAGTGCTGTTCCCGCTCCAGGGTATCGGCGGCGAGCCGGGGGGAGATCATCGGATAACGCGTGGCGAACCACCCCATCGCGAGCAGAAACAGGCCCCCGAACAGGACGGTCACCCCGAGCTCGGGGATACCGATCGCGGGACCGGCGCCGCCGTTGATGGATGGAACGATCTCGAGATAGCGCTCCAGCCAGATGCCGGCGAGGCTCACCAGCGCGAATGCCAGGAAGGTCGGCGGGTATTTCTTCGGCTTCGCCCCGAGCAGGCCAACGAAGGGGAGCAGGAACACGAGCAGGAACACCGCGATTCCGACCGGCCGCCACGGCCCGATCAGACGGTAGAAGATGAAATAGGTCTCCTCCGGCAGGTTGCCGTACCAGATCACCAGAAACTGGGACCACATGAGATATGCCCAGAACACGGTGAATCCGAAGCACAGCTTGCCGAGGTCGTGCAGCTGCTTGGGAGAAACGAGTTGCGCGAGCCCCATGACGCGACGCAGCACGATGGTGAGGATTGCGAGCCCCATCAGCGCCGCGAGGAAGCTCCCCATGAAGTAGAAGGCGCCGAACAGGTTGCTGACCCACTTGTGGGCCAGCGCCATCATCAAATCGAACGCCAGCAGGCTGTAGCCGAACGCGTAACCGACGATCAAGATCGCCGCCTCGCGGCCGATCTGGTCCCGGCCCTCGAGCCGGTCGGCGGGACGGCCGTCCGCGAGCTCGCGCACGTCGGGTACCAGGTCGTGACGCACGAAGCGCCACGACAGCCACGCCAGCGCCGCGAGGACCAGGCCGTTCCGCGGGAAGAAGAACCGGCTCGTCAACCAGCCACCGAGGTCAGGGCGCGGCTCGCGCAGCCAGCTGAAGATGTAGGCTCGTCCCAGCACCAGGCCGACGTACAGGGCGAGCGCCACCACCAAGAACGCGGCGGCGGATTCGGCGAACCGGATGACGAGCCCCGACCAATGCCCCTTCGCGAGCTTCTGCGTGGCGGCAAACACGACCAGGCCCTGTGCGAGTCCGGTCCAGAACATGAAGTTGACGTGGTAGGACTGCCAGGCGCGTGCGGCCTGCCCCGTGGTGAGCGCCCACAGGAACACGGCGGCACCGCCGCCGGCAGCGATGATCCCGGCGACCATGAACGTCCGCGCCGGAAACTGTCGCGCCTTCTCGACCAGCTGGGCACGCGAAACCGTGGCGGCCGGGCTCATCGCTTCCCGCCGCTCCGGGCCTCGGCTTGCAGCGTGCGGACGTAGTTGACGACATCCCAGCGGTCGGTGCCTCGCACTTTATCGCCGTACACCGGCATCAGGCCACGCCCCATCACTTGCCCGCTCACGATCACCGCGTAGATGTAGCCGTCTGTCCTTCGGGCGATCGCGTCGTCCACCAGAGAGCGCACACCGAAGAACGGCCCCGGTGGTGTCTGGCCGTTCGTGGCCGAGATCGGGCCGTCGCCCTTCCCGGCCACGCCGTGGCACACCAGGCAGTAGGTCTCGTACAGGAAACGTCCGCGGTTGATCGACTCGGACGTGCGCGTGCGCTGGTTGGCCAGCCGGTCCGCCATCTGGAGATTCACCGCGGGCTCGGCTCCGGTGATCGGCACTGTGCCCGCCACCGACGGGATCGGTCTGGCATACGGCTTGATGCTGCGCTGGTGCCGCATCGTGGCGAACCAGCCGACGCGGTGCACGACGTCGTCGGGATTACAGGCCGCCAGCGCGCCGAGCGCGAGAGCAAGCGCCCACCCGAGGTTACGCACGCCGCACCTCCTCCGCGCCGCTGCCCCGGAGCAGCGCTTCCACCGGCCCAGCCCGCGCCGGCTCGCACGGCACGAAGATGCCGAACTTGTCGTTCGTGAAGCGCGGGTCGTAGGCCACCGTCCCGAGGCGGCGCGCCGCGAACAGCGCGTTGAACAGGATGCCGAGGATGGTCGAGAGCGCGCCGAACAGGATGGTCATCTCGAACATGATCACGACGTAGGGCGGGATCGAGCCGACGGGCTTACCGCCCAGCACGATCGGCCAATCGTACGACATGTAGAGCGTGATCCAGGCGCCGACGGCGCACCCCGCAATACCGCCGATCAGGGTGAACATGCGGACCGGGCTCACCGGCTGATCGAGCGCGTCCTCGATCTCGTGCCGCGGAATCGGCGAGTAGACGGTGAAGTCGGTGTGGCCGCCCTGGCGCAGCTTGCCGATGGCGTCCACAGTCGCGTCCAGGTGCCCGAACACGCCGAGCACCCCCGGAGTGGGCGGCGGGTGGAAGATGGCGGCGAGGGGGTTCTCGAGCTTCACGCGTGCACGCCCCTGCCGCGCTGGGGCGCTGGGAGTACTTCCTTGACCTCGGAGATCGACACCGCCGGGAAGTTCTTCACGAACAACAGGAACCACATGAAGAACCAGCCGAAGCTGCCGGCCATGATCCCCCAGTCGGCCCAGGTCGGGTTGTAGGTGGCGTTGGTGAAGCGCTCATACGGCTCGCCCGCGAGCGACACCACGATGATCACGTAGCGCTCGAACCACATCCCGATGTTCACGAAGATTGAGATCACGAACAGGCCCAGGATATTCGTGCGGATCGGCTTGAACCACAGCAGCTGCGGCAGGAACGCGTTGCAGATGATCATCGTCCACGACGCCCACCAGAACGGCCCGAAGGCGCGATACCAGAACGCGGCGCGCTCCGCCGGATGCCCGCCGAACCACGCGGTGAAGAATTCCACACAGTACGCGTAGCCGACGATCATCCCGGTGAGCAGGCAGAGCTTCGCCAGGTTCTCGAAGTGGTGGACGGTGATCAGCTCCTCGAGGTGGAAGAACTTGCGGATCGGGACGAGCAGCGTGATCACCATGGCCACGCCCGAGTAGATCGCGCCGGCCACGAAGTAGGGGGCGAAGATGGTGGCGTGCCACCCGGGGACGATCGCCATCGCGAAGTCCCACGACACCACGCTGTGCACCGACAGCACGAGCGGGGTCGCGAGCGCGGCGAGGTAGAGGTAGCCGCGCGAGTAGTGGCGCCATTGCTCGTTGGTGCCGCGCCAGCCGAGCGACGTGATCGCGTACAGCTTCTTGCGCCACCCCCTCGCCACGTCGCGCACCGCCGCGATGTCGGGGATCAGCCCCATGATCAGGAACACCGTCGACACGGTGAAGTACGTCCCGATCGCGAACTCGTCCCAGATGAGCGGCGACTTGAAGTTGGGCCACAGGCCGCGCTCGTTGGGATAGGGAATGAGCCAGTAGAAGTACCACTGCCGGCCGATGTGGATCAGCGGGAACAGTCCCGCCGTCATCACCGCGAACACCGTCATCGCCTCCGCGGTGCGGTACACCGCGGTGCGCCACCCCGACCGGAACAGGAACAGGATCGCCGAGATCAGCGTGCCCGAGTGCGCGATACCCACCCAGAACACGAAGCAGGTGATGTAGACCGCCCAGTACACGGGGTGGGAATAGCCGGCCAGCCCCAGCCCGTAGCGGAGCAGCATCAGGAGACACCCGATACCGACCGCGAGCAGCGCCACCGCGCTGCCGAGCAGCGCGAAGTACCCCTTGCCCGGGTGGCCGAGTGTGCGCGCGATGGCGCGCGTGACGAAATCGTACGTCACGCGCGCGCCGCGGGCCGGGGAGGCGTCGGCCATCGCGCTATGCCCCTCCCTCCGCCGCCGCGCGGTGCACGACCCGCGCCAGATACGTGATGGCGGGCTTGGTGTTGAGCTCGGCATGGACGTGGTAGCCGCGCGGGTCGTCCGCGAGCCGGGCGACGAGCGACGTCTTGTCGTGCAGATCGCCGAACACGATCGCCTCCGACGGGCAGGCCTGAGCGCAGGCGGGCGTGATCTCGCCGTCCCGCACGCCGCGGTCCTCGAGCCGGGCGCGGTTCTGGGCGCCGCGGATGCGTTGCACGCAGAAGGTGCACTTCTCCATCACGCCCTTCTCCCGCACCGTGACGTCGGGGTTGAGCAGCATGTTGAGCGGGTCCGGCCAGCTCTCCCACTCCCCCCCCGGCTCGGCGAAGTTGTACCAGTTGAAGTAGCGCACTTTGTACGGGCAATTGTTGGCGCAGTAGCGCGTGCCGACGCAGCGGTTGTAGACCTGGCCATTCAGCCCGTCGGGGGTGTGGTAAGCGGCGTACACCGGGCAGACCGGCTCGCAGGGTGCGTTGCCGCATTGCTGGCACAACATCGGGTTGACGACCGCCCCCACCGGCTTGCCCTCGCCACCGGTGTAGTAGCGCTCGATCCGCATCCAGCTCATTTGGCGGCGCCGCACCACCAGCTCCTCGCCCACCGTGGCCAGGTTGTTCTCCGCGTAACACGCGGTGACGCACGCCGAACAGCCGGTGCATTTCGACAGGTCGATCGCCATCCCCCAGCGCGGCTGCGTGCCGGCGTAGTTGCCGAGTGAAGCCTGCTTGTGCTGCGCCTCGGCCCACTGCTTGAGCGCGTCCTCGGCGTACGCCGGTGCCTCGACCTCCTCGAAGGGATGCGTCCCCGGCTTGAGCCCACGCGCCTGCGCGAGCGGCAGGGCTTCGATGATCCCGCGGCCCTGCTCCCGGGCGTCGCCCTCGACCGTCGCGAGCCGGCGGTGGTCGCCGGTCTTCACGACCGAGACACGCACCGCGAACGCGCGCCCGCCGAAGGCGGTCGGCTTGTCATCCAGCAGCTCGAAGGCGTTGAACGAGCGATCCTTGGCGTAGCGGCCGTAGGCCTTGTGACCTTGCCCCGTGGGAACCGCCAACACGTCGGGCCGGACACCCGGGGTGATCCACACGGGGGCGCGCACGGCGCCGTGCGGCGACTTGAGCAGCAGGACGTCACCGTTCGCCAGCTGCCACTTCGCCGCGGTCTCGGGGTGGACCTCGACCCACCCGTGCCAGGTGATCTTCGAGACCGGATCGGGGAGCTCCTGGAGCCACGGCTTGTTGGCGCCACGCCCGTCGTGCAGCGCCATCGAGGGGAAAACGATTAGCGTAACCTGCTCCGCCGGGTTGCCGCCGATGGCCCACGCCAGCGTCTCCAAGGCGCCCGGCCCGAGTCGTACGGGCTGCGAGGGTGCCTCACCGTATAACCCGCCGTGCTGCAGGGCATCGGTCCAGAACTCTGAGAAGTCTCTGCCCTTTCCGAAGCGCTGATGCAGCTCCTTCCAGCGACTCTGGAGGTAGTCGTTGAACGTGCCGGGCCTTCCGGCCACGCGGAGCAGCACGTCGCCGGCATGCATGGCGTTGGGGAAAACGGGCTGCATCACCGGCTGTTGCAGCGCGTAGATCCCGGCTCGGGGGCGCGAGTCGTTCCACTGCTCGAGCGGGTGCAGATCGGGGAGCACGAGATCCGACGCCGCGGCGCTCTCGTCCAGATACGACGAGAAGCTGACCTTGTAGCCGACTTTTCCGAGTGCTTGCGAGAAGGCGGCTGGGAGGGAATGACCCGGGTTCGCCCCATGCACGAGCAGCAGTGCGACCTTGCCCGCGCCCATATCGGTCGCGAGGTCCGTGACCGCCTTGAACGAGCCCGCGCCCTCGAGCGCCTGATTGGGCCCGAACTTCACTGTCTTGCCGATCTGACCCGCCACGTAGTTCAGCAGATTCACGTCGGCCACGATCTGGGCGCCGGTGGCGTACTGCGCCGCCATGCCCCCAGCGACCGCGAGACCGCCCTTGGACCCCGCGAACTCCCGCGCCAGCCGTCTGATCTCCTTGGCATCGATCCCGATGAACAGGGCCACCTTCTCCGGCGCCAGCGTGGCGAGGCCGTCCCGCAGGCGCGCGGCATCGGGCGGAGCCGGCGCGAGGCGCTCGCTGAGAATGACGTGCGCCATCGCGAGCGCCAGCACGCCTTCGGTTCCGGGCTGGGCGGCGATCCACTCGTCCGCGCTCATCCCGGTGAGCGACAGTCGCGGGGCGACGTAGACGAACTTCGCCATCGCGGCGTCGCGGTCCCCGTCGAAGCTGTGGGCGCGAGTGAAGCCGTTCTGATAGCCGACCGGGGAGAGCCACGTCTCCATGAAGTCGGCGCCGAAGGACATGATGTAGCGGGCGTTCGCGAAGTCATAGAAGGGGACCGTCGCGGTGCCGAACGCGAGACGGTTACCCTCGCGCAGCGCCTCGAAGGCGAACGGCTCGTAGGCGACGCGCCGGCCGCCCAACTCCTTCATCCACGAGTCCACCAGGTCGCCGAACGAGCCCGTCTCGAGGCCCGTGACGAATACGATCCCCCGCCCCCGCGCGTCCTTCACCTTGGCTGCCAAGCGGCCCAACGCCTCGTCCCACGTGAGCCGCTGCCACTCGCCGTTCGGCCCGCGGGCCATTGGCTCGGTGACGCGATCCGGGTTATAGAGCCCCTGGAGCGCCGCCTGGCCGCGCGAGCAGAGCCGGCCCTCGTTGATCGGCGACTCCGGGTTGCCCTCGAGCTTGATCACCCGACCCTCGCGCACCTTGGCGTGCAGCCCGCACCCAGCGGCGCATTCGCGGCACGTGGTGGCGTAATAGGTCGCCGTCCCCGGGATCTGCTCCTCGGGGGGCACGATGTACGGCACGAGGTGTTCCGTCGGCTCGGGGCCGATGCCGCACGCGGAGAGCGCGGCGGCGCCGCCGCTCGTCGCGCCCAGGACTGTGAGGAACCGTCTGCGATCCATCGACGCGGGCCTCAGTAGTGGCACAACGTGCAGTCGCGACTCACCTGCCGCTGCACGTGACAGTTGATGCACCAGCCCATCTTGAGCGTAGCGAACTGATGTACCTGGGGCATGGTGCGCACGTCCCCGTGGCAGGTGCTGCAGCTCTCGGTGCCGAGGACCTTGATGTGGCGCATGTGGGGAAACCGCACGAAGCCGGGCAGCGCGTGGATGCGGATCCACTCGGGCGGCTTCTTGGCGGTCCACGCCTCGCGCACCTTCTTGATCTCCGCCTGATGCGCCGGTGTCGAGCCGGCGATCATCTGGTGACAGCCGAAGCACGTCTGCAGCGCCGGGATCCCCGGCTCGCTCGAAACCGTCACCGTGTTGTGGCAGTACAGGCAGGGAATCTTGTCTTGACCGGCGTGAACGTCGTGGCGAAAAAAGATCGGTTGCCGGGGGCCGGCGAGTTTCCCCGTGTCGCTGATGACGGGAGCCGTGTAGGTAGGCGTAGCTTGCCGGTCTTGCGCCGCGGCGGGGCCGGCAACGAACAGAGCGACTGCGACGCCGGCCGCGGCCCTACCACTCCTCTTCGTCATCAATCGCGCTCGATGGCGAATGTATCGTGTGTGTGTGGAACGGCTTGCGGGCGCCAGAATGTAGCGCCGCCGGCAAACGGCGCACAAGCCCCGCGCCTGCCGGCGCGGGCGCGGGTCATTCCGGTCGCGCCAGGAACTGATGTTTCAGCTGGATCACGCCGACGAAGGCGTCGACCGCGTCCAGGTCCGGGAATTCCATCCAACACCACCGGACCCCGGCCGACACGGCCCCGCCGCGCATGGCCTGGCGCAGCGGCCTTGGCAGGCCGTCGGCGACGGAGAATTCCCGCTCTTCGATCTCCGTCAGCACGAACGTCCCGCTGACGCCGGCCTTCATGGGATGAAGGTAGCCGAGCTTGCGCCCTCCCACCTCGTACATCCACACCCACTTCCACGCGGTTCCCAGAAAGACGACCTGCTCGGTGACGTGCTTGAGCGCGCGGATCCCCTCCCGCGCCTTCCTGAAGCGCTGCGCGGCGCGGGGCGGCAGATCCTTGATCGGCGCATCCGACTTGGGTCGCTTGCGCGGGTTCTCGTACAGGTTGGTCGCCCAGTAGCCCGGCGGCTGGTGCTCGATGGGAATCATGGCTCCTATTGTAAGGGGCGAGCCACCGAACGGAAACGCCCCTCGAGCTCCCGCAGGCGCGCCAGCCCACGCCCGAGGGCGCGCTCCAGGTCCCCAACCGCGGCGCGAGCGGCCGTGGTGGGCGCCGCATCCGCACCCTCCACTACGCCGTAGGCGGCGACCAGGTCACCGTTGAGGCGGGTGAGGTTCTCGGCTTGGCGCGCCCCCGCGGACGGCGGCTCGCCCGCGCCGGACTCGAGTGCCGCCGCTCGGGCGTCGAGCGAATCCACCGCGGCCCACGCGCCCTGCCCTAGGTGTTCTCGCGCGCCCTTGAACTGCGTCCGCAGCGCCCGCACACGCTCCAACGCCACAGAGTCGCCACGCATGGCTGCGACGAGCCGCGTCGCCAGCGCGAACTGCTGCGCCAGCACGCCGGGGGCGAGCCGCACGCGCGGGTCCATCCGGACGGCGAGCGGCTGGGTGAGAGTATCCCCACCCGCGCTGAGCCGCACCGTGTACGATCCCGGCAGGACCCACGGCCCGCGCGGCTCGCGCGGCGTGTCGCCCCGAATGGCGGAGATGGGGTACTCGCGCCGCAGCGCGGGCGGCGGCGGGTAATGCAGGTCCCACACGAAACGGTGCATGCCCGCCGTGGTGGAGAGGGTCTGGGGAGACCGGATCCAGTACAGTGGAATGTTGACCGTCGTATCCGGGGATTCAGGCCTGTCGTCGCTTGCGAAGCGGCGCACGATTCGTCCCGCTCGGTCGAGGATCTCGAGCGTGATCGGCCCTGCAGCCGCGCCCGGGAGGTAGTAGTCCAGAATCGCACCATCCGGCGGGTTCTTCCCGGCGGGCTCATCCGGGGGCAACGGGGTGTCGGTGTTTTCGTTCCACCGCACCCGCACGGCGCCAGCCGGCCGGTACAGGAAGGCGCGGCGCGCCGCCCCGGCGGCGGCGACCTGGCGTAGCGGCGTGATGTCGTCCAGGACCCAGAACGAGCGGCCATGCGTCGCGACGACCAGGTCGCTGTCGTGCACGACGAGGTCGCGCACCGAGCTCGCCGGCAGATCGAGGCGCAGCGATTGCCAGTGGTCGCCATCGTCGAACGAGACGTAAACGCTCCGCTCGGTGCCGGCGTAGAGCAAGCCCCGCCGCCCCGGGTCTGCGCGCACGGCATTCACGACGGCGTCCGCAGGGAGGCCCTCCACGATCTCGCTCCACCGCTTGCCGCCGTCTTTCGTCCGGTAGATGTGCGGGTGGAGGTCGTCAAGGCGAAAACGGTTCACCGCCGCATAGACCTCTAGGGTATCGAAATGCGACGCTTCCAAGAGCGACACCTTGCTCCAGGGCGTGAGCGCCGACGGCGTCACATTGGTCCAGCGGCGGCCGCCGTCGTGGGTGACGTGAATGAGCCCGTCGTCGGTCCCGACCCATAGCAGTCCGGGCCGCGTGAACGACGGGGCGATGCTGTAGATCACCCCGCGGTGGCGCCCCTGCTCCGGATCGAGCGACGCAAACGCTCCCAGGCTGGCCGGTACGTCCGCGGTTGGGCGCGTGAGATCGGGGCTGATCGTCTGCCAGCGCGCCCCGCCGTTCAGCGTCTTGAAGACGACGTTCGCACCCAGGTACAGCACGTGGGGATCGACGGGCGAGAACAGGACCGGCATGGTGCGCACCCAGCGATACTTCCCCATGCGCACCGGCTCGGGGGACACATCCTGCACCTGCCCGGTGCTCCACTCGAAGCGCGCGAGCTTGCCGCCGTACACGATGCCGGGGTGTAGCGGATCGGGAGCGACATAGCCGTACTCCTCCGCGCCGACGGGGTGCCACTCCCGGAAGGTGATCTCCCCATCGTTGCCGCGGCTCACGATCCCGGCGGATCCACTCTCCTGCTGGCCGCCGTACACGCGGTACGGGAACTGGTTGTCGGTGCTGACGTGGTAAAACTGCGCTGTCGGCTGGTTGTACCACGAGCTCCACGTCTCGCCCCCGTTCACGGTGACGACGGCGCCCTGATCGCCGGCCAGCAGGATGATGTTGGGATCGTTCGGGCTGATCCAGAGCCGGTGGTAGTCGTCCCCTCCGGGCGCGCCACGGAACGCGGTGAAGCTGCGGCCGCCGTCGCTCGACTTCCACGTCACGACGTTCGCCACGTAGAGGACGTCGGCGTTCTTCGGATCCACCTTCACCTCATTGAAGTCCCCGTCGCGGCCCCACAAGCGCGGGTCGCCGTTGACCAGGCGCCACTGCTCCCCAGCGTCGTCGGAGCGATACACTCCGCCACCGTTGGCCGCGCCCACCACCGCGTACATCCGCCCCGGCTCGCTCGCGGACACCGCGAGCCCGATGCGGCCCAGCCGGTCCTGAGTCGTGGGCAACCCGGCGGTAATCCTGCGCCAGCTGGTCCCGCCATCGGTCGACTTGTAGAGGCCGTTGTTGGCGGACAGGGTCCAGGAGCTGCCGATCTCCCACGGCGCCTGGCGCGCGGCCCAGAGCACGGCGAACACTGTTTGGGGGTTCGCGGGATCGAAAGTGACATCCATCGCGCCGGTGTTTTCGTCGGTGTACAGCACCTTCTGCCACGACTCCCCACCGTCCGAGGAGCGGAACACCCCGCGCTCTGCGTTGGCGCCGTACGGATGCCCCAGCACGGCGACGAGGACGCGGTTCGCATCGCGTGGATCGACGATCACCGCCGGGATCTGCTGGCCGTCCCGCAGTCCGACGTGGCGCCAGCTCCGCCCACCGTCGGTGGACTTGTAGATCCCGTCGCCCACCGACAGGTCGGGCCGCTGCAGGCCTTCGCCGCTCCCGACGTACAACACGTTCGGGTCCGATGGGGCGACGGCGACCGCGCCGATCGAACCGGTCGGCTGATCGTCGAAGATCGGCGTCCACGTGCGTCCGTAGTCGGTGCTCTTCCACACGCCGCCGTTGTTGACGCCGATGTAGAACACATTGGGTTGACCCGGGACGCCCGTGGCTCCCACGGTGCGGCCGCCGCGGAACGGCCCGATCAGGCGCCAGTGCAGCCCGGCGAACAGAGATGGGTCGTACTGCTGGGCCCGGACACCTGCCGGGCAGAGGGCGACGAGGCAGATCAGCGAGACGCAGCGAACGAAGGCGATCAAGCGTGAACCCTCCCCAATAGGCGCGACGCCGCCCGAAACCGCCCCTGGTCCAGCAGTCGCGCGACCGATACCCCTGGCACCGCCATGCACCCGTCCTTCCCCATCGTCAGCTTGATCACGTCCACATCCCTCCCGTACCACCGCGTGCTCGGCTCGAGGTCGGAAGGATAGACGCACAGCGGCAACGCGGCGGCCGCGACGGCGGCCTGCGAGCCGATCCCCGATTCCGGCATCGTCCCGGCCCACAGCTCGGCACGATATTGGGCCGCCAACTCGTGAACGCGGCACACCTCCGCCAGGCCGCCCATCCGGTGCACCTTGATATTCCATACGCGCGGCCCCTCCAGGTCCATCACCTGACGCGCGACGGCGGCGCTCTTGAGCGTCTCGTCGAGGCACAGCGGCGTCCGCAGCGCCCGGCTCAGGGCCGCGTGGGCGACCAACTCGTCGGGAGCGAGCGGCTGCTCGATATACAGCAGCCCCGCGTCGTCGAGCGCGCGTAGGTTCGGCTCGTGCGCGGGCCACGCGTAGGCACCGTTGGCGTCGACGGTGAGCGGGAGATCGACGTTCGCCATCGCGACGCGCGCCGCCCTGACCGCGACCTCGTCCCAGCCCGGCATCACTTTGATCTTCACGCGGCGATACCCCTGTTCCAGCGCGGCGGAGATACGCCGGGTGAGCGTGTCGGCCTCGCCGTCCTCGGGGATGCCGAGGGCCACGCCGCAGGGCACGCTCGCCGCGGGTTGCACGCCGAGCCGGGACGCGACCAACCGCGCCAGCCCGACGCCGCACCGGTGGGCTTCGAGGTCCCACGCCGCCGTCTCGATGCCCGCTCGCGCAAACTGGTTGCCGCGCACGCCGTGCCGTAGCGCCGCATCCACCCCGTCGGGGGATTCGAACTCCATGCCGACGACGCGCGGGACCAGGACCCGCTCGATCAGGTCACGGGCGCCCGCGAGCGTCTCCTCGGAGTAGAACGGCGACTCGAACGGCGGCGACTCGCCGTACCCAACGTGCCCGGCGTCGTCATGCAGGGCGACGATCAGCGAACGGCGCGCGTCGATCCGCCCACCCGGGATGATGAACGGCTCGAGGAACGGGAGCGTGAGCTCGAACAGCTCAGCCAGCGCGATGCGCATCGGTGGTGAGGTCGAGGAAGCGCAGCTCGCCGCCCCGCCGCTCGAGCCCGCCCGCCGCTTCGAGCTCAAGCAGCGCGGCGATCAATCCGTCGTTCGGATGAAACACCAGGGCGTGCAGCGCCCGCTGCGTGCGCGAGCCCTGGGTCGCGGGATACTGAGACAGCGGCAACTGGAAGAACGTATGCAGCTGGACGCTCTCGCAGCCGCGCCGGGCGTATTCAAGAATCATACGGCCCGAGCAGACGTTGCCGGTGCCGGAGAGCCCCGGGTGTACGCCGGGGGCCATGGCGTCCAACACCCGCAGGTTCCGGTCGCTCAAGTCCCACCCGCCGTACGCCACGCTCCGTTCTGCATCGAACAATCGGTTGAAGCAAACGAGGGCGTCGACCTCCTGGCAGGCCTTGATCATCTCGAGCTGGAAGGCGTCATCGAAGCACGCGTTCATGAGCTTGACGGCGATCCGGACGGGCACGGGGGACGCGGCGCGAATGTGCCGCGGCACTTCGCGCAGCCAGCGCAGGATCTGGGCGCGATCCGCCGCCAGCGAATCGCCCGCGAGGGTCGGCGAGAAATCCTTCTCGACCAGCAGCGGAGCCTCACCCCAAGCGCCCGCAAGCAGGCGTGTGGTGTGGCGGTACTCGGCCTCGTGAAACGGGTCTTCGAGCCTGGGCAAATGGTACTTCACCGATGGGACCACGAGCAGGCTCCCGGCGCGGGTCAGGTCGCGTCCCGCCCGCACCAGCGCCAGGTACTCCTCGAGGCTGCGGTCCCAGCCCCGGCCCTTCCAGGTGACGGTCCACCCCGTCCGCCCGCCCGCGGAGCGGCGCGGCTCGACCTGCATCTTCGTCTCGTGGATCGCCCAGGCGGCCATGGATTGCGTGCCCGCCTCGTCCTGCGCGATCACCGTCTTCAAGACGACGAAGGCGAGCCCGGCACGCGCGTCCTCCGCGAGCTGGGTCTCGTTCAACGACAGCTGGCCCGAGCCCTTCCCGACCGGGTGTGGGATCATCTGCCCGAGGTAGCGCGCGGTGAGGTCGATTCGGTACGTCTCGCGTACGTGGTCCGGGAAGGCGCGCGGCAGCCGCAGCCCGAACCGCTCGAAGTCCCGCGTGAGCTCGGTGTGCACCCTACTTGGGGAAGCGCGACAGCCGGAACTGCGGGTCCGGCGCCTGGCCTGTGAGCACGAGTCCGGCCACCAACTCGCCCACCGCCGGGCCGTGCTTGAAGCCGTGCCCCGATCCGCCGCCTACGAGCCACACGTTCTCCGCGCCCGGATGGCGGTCGATGATGAAGTGCTCGTCGGGGGAGTTCTCGTACTGGCACACGCGCGCCTCGAGCAGCGGGGCTTCTTTGAGCACCGGGAAACGAAATGCCAGGTAGTCGCGGGCGCTGCGGAGCGCCTCCGGCGATGGCAGGCGCTCACCGACAGTCGGGTCGAACACCGGCCCGCGCGCGTCGTCCGCCACTTTGAACCCCCGCCACTCGTTCCCGGGGATCCCGTACATGAAGTGATTGGCGTGATCCGCCCACACCGGGAGGGCCTCCTCGGTGAAGCGGCGGTCACCTGGGGGCGTGCCGAAGAAGAACACCTCCTGGCGCGTAGGGCGCACGCGATCGCCGATCACGTCCGGAAACAACGAGCCGAGCCACGGCCCGCACGCGAACACGAACGCGTCGGCGACGAGCGCACTGCCGTCGCTCAACTGTACCGCACCCAGCGTACTGCCCCTGGGAGCTGCGGGCGGCTGGACGGCCAGCTGCCGGTACGCCCCGCCCTCGGCGAGCACCGCGTCGAGCACGGCGGCGCAGGCGCGCCGGGCGGTGAGATAGCCGCCGTCCTGCTCGAAGATCGCCCAGCGTACGCGCTCGCAGTTGATCTGCGGGTAACGTTTCGCCGTCTCCGCCCCGCTCAGCTGCTCGAACCGTGCCCCGGCCTGCTTGAGAATGGGGAGGGCGGCCTGCTCATAGGTGTCGTCGTCCTCGACCAGCCAGAGCACACCGATCGGATGGAACAAGTGGCGCTGCCAGCGCCGCTCGTGCTCCTGCCAAAGCGCGAGTGCGCGCAGCGCGAGGTGCGTGTAGACGGCGCGCGGCCCGTAGGTGGCGCGGATCACCCGGGTCTCTCCCCCCGAGCTGGCGCGCGAGTTGCCGGGCCCCCAAGCGTCGACCAGGGTCACGCGCGCCCCCCGCCGCGTGAGATACAACGCGGTCCAGCCGCCGAACGCCCCGGCCCCCACCACGACGACGTGCGGTTTTTGCTTCATGGCAACGACGCCTTTGACGAGAGAGAAGGTCGCCGCCGCGGCGCAGGCCTGGAGAAACGAGCGCCGCGGGACACGACTCACGGCAAGCTCAAGCGGGCCCCACGGGCCTCGCGGACGGCGCGGCGGACGGCCTCCCGCTCGCTCTCCGGCAGCGCCGGACCCCACGGGTCGTCGCACGCATCGTCCGGGATGACGCCGTCCGCCGCGAGGGCCCACAGCATGCGGCGCACGTACCCCTCCATCGGTGGGATGAACGTCGCCGCCGCGAATCGATCACAGATACCGGAGAGCCGCACGAACTTCGCGAAGTCGCCGCTGCGGAACGTCTCCAGCAGCCCGACCTGCAGGTTCGTCAGCGCCGCGCCCATGCCGACGAGGGCCGTGCGGGCGCCCATCGTGAGCGAATACCCGAAGAACCGGTCTTCGCCGGTGATCAACAGCTTCTCGGGGTGATCGCGGATCAGGCCCGCGAGCCGCTGGAACGTCATCACGGAGTCGAGGGTCGCTACTTTGATGCCGATCACTCCGGGGAGCTCGAGGATCGCGTGCAGCGTCTGGTTGTCATACGCGACGCCGCCCGCGGCCTCGTACAGATAGAACGCGATCACCGGCAGCTCGCGGCCGAGCGCGTCGTGGTAGCCGACGGGGTCGTCGGCCCGCGGGAAGGCGAGTAGCGCATCCGCGCCACCTTCCTTCGCCTCGCGCGCCGTCTCCACGCTCGCCGCGCCCGCCACGATCACGCTCATGGGAAGGGCAGCGCGCCACGTGGCGAGCACTTCGCTGCGCTGCGACGGCGTGAGGTGCCGCCCGCGGCCCGTGTGAGCCCACACCGCCACGCCCGCCACTTGCTGGCCGCCCATCCACTGCGCATAGTCTCGCTGCACGTCCCCAGCCAGCACCCCGCCCCGAAACGGCACCGGGACGGCCGGGACCAGACCCCACTCGAGGCGGGTGGTCAGGCGATCGGGCGGTCGCGCGGTCAGCCGGCGAGCCCCGCGCGAACGTTGTCGCACTCGATCGCCGAGCGCTGTGCGTCCGAGAGCTCCGCCAGATCGAGCTTCGCCACGCTGGTGTCCGGGATGCGGAGCGGCTGCCCCGTCCCGAACACGAACCGGCCGACCCCGACGGTGCCGAGCAGCGTCTCGAGGTGGTCCTCGGGCGGGCCCCAGATGCAACAGATGTCCCACCAGATGCGCGCCGCTTCCTCGGGCGTCGAGCCGAAGTGCACCTCCTCGACGAACGCGCGGTCGGCATGGGTGACGACCAGGCGAACGGCGTCGTCGCTCCGGATCAGCGCCCGCACCGCCGCCGCGGGGAGCTCGGCAGCCCGATCGTTGGGGTGCCGTTGGCGGCCGTCCTCGAGGCGCACGCCCATGACGAGCGGCACGTCCGCGGCGCCGCACGCGGCGGTCAGTACGCGCATCTCCGCGCCAGCGGGGTCGAGCCCGCAATAGGTCGGGTCGCACCGCACCGCGGGGGCGCCGCGGTCGACGGCCTCCCCGAGCACGTCCTCCCATCCCGCCAGGCCTGGGTGCACCGCGGGCACCGGCTTGAGCCGCCGCTCGCGAGCCGTCGTCTCGTACAGCCAGGCGTTTCCCTCCGGCGGCGCTTGCCAGAACAGGCCGGGGAGGTGGGTCACCCAGGCTTCGTCGATCCCAACGCGCTCCATCGCCCGGAGCACCGCGTCGGGGGCGGTGCCGGGCACGCGGCGGTACGGGTAGGCACCGAGGAAGGCGTTGACGTCGATCCGCATCAGTCGGACGGGAACGCGCCGGGAGGGAAGATGCGGGCCGCGTTCTTCCAGCGCACCAGATCGAGCTCTGCCGGAGGGAGCAGGTGCTCGAGATAGCGCAACTTGGCCCAGCCGGTGTCCATGGTGATGTCGCTTCCCCACAACAGACGCTCGACCCCCACCGCGGCGACGCAGCCCTCGAGCATCCCGCCGTCGGCGCCGCTGCCCGAGAGATCGACGTACACGTTGGCCGCCGCCCGGAGCGCGGCGAGCGAGTGTTGCCAGTCTCCCCCGCCACCGATGTGGGCCAGAATAAACCGGACGTCGGGGTGTCGGCGCGCGAGCGCGCACAGCTCCACGGCGTCCGACGCCTCCTGCCCCGGCCAGTCCCGGCGCCGGTGCTGCCACACGTGCTGCAGCACCGGCGCGCCGTGCTCGGCGGCGAGCTCACAGATCGGGTCGAGTAGGGGGTCGTTGGCGCGCCGGCTCGCCGCCAGTTTGATCCCGATCATGCCCGCGCGGAGGCAGCGCACGATCTCACCGCGCGCGTGGGCCGTATAGTTCGGATTGACGGTCACATAGCCGCGTATCCCGTCGGGGTGCTCCCGCTGAAGGGCGAGCAGGGCGTCGTTCCCGTACGGCAGGTCGGCCGGGGAGGGGAAGTATGTCGGCGAAGTCCTCCCCCAGCTGCCGAGGATCGAGGCGACGTGAATCGTGATGCCGATCTTTGCCCCGGCGGAGAGACGGCTGGCGTTGCGCTCGCGCCAGTCGGCCCGCGGCGTGCGGTCGTGGTAAAAGTGAGCGTGTACATCGATCAGCATGGCTTGAATCTGAGTCACACGACGGCGTGACGCCACGTTGCCGGAGCGGCGGGAGCACGCGGGGACCCTGCCGTCGTGGCGTCGCACGACGCTTCATGTATCTTGTGGCGTCAGCCGACGGGACCGACCTCATGCGCACGCCGCCACCGCCGCCTCGCGGACCAACGCCACCGCCCCCGCGCGGACCCACGCCGCCGCGCGGACCCACGCCGCCCCCCCGCGGCCCGACCCCGCCACGCGGGCCCGCGGCCCGGCCGGCGCCCCCCAGGCCGGCCGCGAGGAAACCACCCCGCAAGCTCCCAGCGTGGCTCGCTCGCGCCCGCAACCTGATGCTCACACCGAGCCAGGAGTGGGCCACCATTGCCGCCGAGTTCACGACCCCCGGCCCGATCTACGGCCGCTTCCTCCTGCCGATGGCCGCCATCGGGCCGCTGGCAGCCACGCTCGGGACGGTCGTTTTCGGCGTACGCGGGATCCTGTGGGACGCGTACGACATGGCTGCACTCGACGCGCTCACGGCCGGCGTGCTGCAGTACGGGCTCAACCTGGCGGGCGTCTACGCGCTGGCCCTGGTGGTTGACCGGCTGGCTCCGACGTTTTCCGCGCACCGCAATCCGGTGCAGGCTCTCAAGGTCGCGGCCTACAGCGGCACGCCGTATTGGCTGGGTGGCGTGCTGGCCCTACTCCCGAAACTCTCGTGGATGGGAGCACTGTTCGGGTTCTACGGGATCCGCATGCTCGCGTTGGCCTTGCCGAGCGTCATGAAGGCGCCGCGGGACAAGGCCGGCGCCTACACGCTGGTGGTCGCGGTAGCGGGTATACTCATCACGCTACTCACGCGGGCGCTCCCGACGTTCTTCATCCGCTAGCTTCCTCCGCGAAACGCCGCACGGGTCACGCCGCCCTCGCGGGCGAGTAACGCGGCCGCCGCGCAGAGCCCGCCCAGGGCGAACGCAACCAGCGCCGCGATGTCGAGCGCCAGCGGCAGCTCGCCCCCGTAGCCCGCGCTCTGCCAGCCGCCCAGCAGGGCGTGTTTGAGCAGATCGACTCCGTAGGCGAACGGGTTGACGTAGACCAGGGCCTGCAGCGCCGGCGCCAACCGGCGCACCGGGTAGAGCGCCCCCGAGAGAAACAGCATCGGGAACACCACAAAATTCATCACCCCCGCAAAGTTCTCGATCGAGCGCATGCTCGCGGCCAGGACCAGCCCCAGGGCGCCCAAGGCGAGACTCGACAACACCAGCCCCGCGAGCGTTAGAAGCAGCGCCCCGGGGCTCGGCCACAGCCGCACGATTGAGAGGAGAATCACGCCGACCGCGGCAGCCTGGGTCGTGCCGAGCAGCGTCGCCCCCAGGGCCTTACCGAGCGCGACCGTACTGCGGCGGATGGGCGCCACCAACACCATGCGCAGCACGCCGGCATCGCGGTCCGTGACCGTGGAGAGCGCCGCCAGGAGCGACCCGAACAGCACGACCATGCCGAGCAGCCCGGGCGTCATGTAGCGGCGGTAGTCGATCTCTCCCCCGCCGGTGAAGACGGTCGCGAACCCGGCGCCGGCGAAGATCAGCCACACGAAGGGTCGCGCCAGACTCGCCAGGACGCGACCGCGTTGCCGCACAAAGCGCACCAGCTCGCGCACCACGATGCCGTACACGGGGCGCATCGTCAGGCCGCGCTCGGTTCGGCGAGCGGATGGCCGGTGCGCGCGAGGAACACTTCCTCCAGCGTCGTCGCCCCCGCCGCCCGCTTGAGCTCCGCCGGCGTCCCCAGCGCGACGAGCCGACCGCCGTCGAGCACCGCTACGCGGTCGCACGGCTCCGCCTCCTCGACGTAGTGGGTCGTGAGGAAGACGGTGAGGCCGGACGCCCGGCGCAGCTGCCGGATCAGCTCCCACAAGGAGCGCCGGGCGCGAGGGTCGAGGCCGGCGGTGGGCTCGTCGAGGAACAGGACGCGCGGCTGGTGCAGGATGCCACGGGCGATGTCGAGGGCGCGGCGCATACCGCCGGACAGCGCGCGCACGGGATCGCGCCGCCGCTCGAGCAACCCGAACTGCCCGAGCAGCTCGGCAATCCGTGGGGCGGCCAGCCGGCCCGGCAGGCCCCACAGCCGCGCGGCGAAGCGGAGGTTTTCCTCCACCGTGAGGTCGCGGTCGAGCGTCGTCTCCTGGAAGACGAGGCCGATGCTGCGCCGTGTCCGGAGGTCGTCGCGCACGACATCGTAGCCGGCGACGCGGGCCGTGCCGCGCGTCGGCTTGAGCAGGGTGGCGAGCAGATGGACGGTGGTGGTCTTCCCGGCGCCGTTGGGCCCGAGGAAGCCGAAGAACTCGGCCTCGTGCACGGCGAGGTCGAGGTCGTCGAGGGCGCGGATCGAGCCGAAGTCCTTGCCGAGGCCGCGCGCTTCGATGGCGGCGAGGGTCATCCTTTCGCGGCGAGCGCGCGCGAGGCAGGCGCCGCGCGGTAGGTCCACTGCTCGGGCGTCGCCTGCGCCGCGGCGCCGCGCTCGACTTGGGCAACGGTCGCGTCGATCAAGTGCCGGCGCGGCGAAAGCGAGCACACCGGATCGGTGACGCCCGCGTCGCCTGCGACGAGGAACGCCTGACAGCGACAGCCGCCGTAGTCCATCTCCTTACGCGGGCAGGACCGGCACGGCTCGGGCATCCACGACTCGCCGCGGAAGCGGTTGAACGCCTCCGATTCGTGCCAGATCCACTCGAGCGGCCGCTCGCGTACGCTTTCGAATCGGAGCGTCGTGATACGCCCCGCCGCGTGACACGGCCACACCTCTCCGGCCGGCGTCACCGTCATGTAGGCGCGCCCCCACCCCCCCATGCACGGCTTGGGGAATTGCTCGTGGTAGTCGGGGAGCACCCAGACGATCTCCAGCCGGCCCCCGAGCCGCTGGCGCTCGCGCTGCACGACCGCCCACGCCGCCTCGAGCTGGGCCTTCGTGGGCATCAAGGCGTCGCGGTTGTGGAACGCCCAGCCGTAGAACTGCGTGTTGGCGAGCTCGATGCGCTCCGCGCCCAGCGATTCCGCGAGCCGGATCAGCGCCTCCACCTGATGCAAGTTCCGGCGGTGCAGCACGACGTTGACCGTGAGAGGGAAACCGAGCTCGCGCGTGTAGTGGTAGGCGGCAATCTTGTCGCGGTACGACGCGGTCCCGGCGATTTCGTCAGACAGCTCGGCGTCGGCGCCTTGGATGCTGATCTGCACGTGGTCGAGGCCCGCCTGCCGCAAGGCGGCGAGACGGTCCCGCGTCAGCCGATAGGCCGACGTGATCAATGAGCTGTACAGCCCGAGCTCATGCGCAGTGCGGACTAGCTCCTCCAGGTCGGAACGGAGCGTCGGTTCGCCGCCCGACAACCCGAGCTGGAGCACGCCGAGGGCCTTGGCGTCGCGAAACACGCGGCACCACTCCTCGGTCGAGAGCTCGCGCCTGAAGCGCGGGCCCGCGAACTCGAGCGGGTTGGAGCAGTATGGGCATTGGAGCGGGCACCGATAGGTCAGCTCGGCGAGCAGCCACAGGGGTTTAGGGTCCATAGAGCACCAGTCCCTTCGCCGCGAGCCCGTCCAACAGCGCGCAGACGTCGGGCTCCAGGCCGCTCGCACCGTAACGTTGCTCGAGGGTCGCTACGATCTCGGCGAGCGAACGAACCCCATCGCACACCCCGAGAATCTCCGCTCCGGTGTGGTTCAGAATGACGAGGCCCTCAGGATACAGCAGTACGTGGCGGTTGCGGACGTCGTCCCACTGCAGCCGCGCCTTCGGCGCGACCCGGGGCACCGCCGCCGCGCTCGCGGGACTCACGTCCCCTCCCCCGACCCCGGGAGCGGCCCTCGCGCTACCGCGTCGAGCAGGCACCACAGCACGTCGCACTTGAAGGCGAGCGCCGCGACAGCGCGCTCCTGCTCTGCACGGGTGTGGAACCGCTCGGTCACGAGGGCGAGCGCGTACGCCGCATCGCGCGGCGCCTGCGTGAGGCGATTCCTGAAGTACTGCAGACCGGCGGGATCGACCCACTGGTAGTGGCTGAGGATCGCAGCGAGCCGCTCCTGCACGATGAGCGGCGCGAACAGCTCGGTGAGCGACGCCGCCACCGCCTCGAGCCACGGCTGCGAGCGACAGAACGAGACGTAGGCGTCCACCGCGAAGCGTACGCCCGGCAGCAGCCGGCGTTGCATCTGCAGATCCTCGCGCGACACCCCCATCGCCTCCCCGAGGCGCAGCCATGCCTCGATCCCGCCCTCCTCGCCCGGCCGCCCGTCGTGATCGACGATCCGCTGTAGCCACTGCTGACGCACTTCGCGCTCGGGGCAGTTGGCGAGAATGAGCGCATCCTTGATCGGGATGTTGACTTGGTAGTAAAACCGGTTCGCGACCCAGAGCTGGAGCTCCGCCCGCGACAACTCGCCCCGGTGCATTCGCTGGTTGAAGGGATGCAGGTGGTGGTAACGGCGCTCCAACACCGCGCGCAGCCGCCGCACCAGCTCGTCGCGCGACCACGGCGCGTCCTGCGGTGGGCCCTGAGAAAAAAGGGCCGGGTTGGTCACCCGGCCCCTCCGTCGGCTCTGCCGGTTCGACTCACGCGTTCCCGGCGTACGCGCCGACTTCCATCCCCAGCTCGACCACCTCGAATTCAGGCTTGGTCCACGACATTGAGAGCCTCCAATAACGATGGTTGATTAACCGCTGCCAACCGACACTCAGATGAAGCAGGCTGCGTGCCAGGCTTGGCGGTGACGGTGCAACGGCACAACCGCTTGCTTGGCAGGCGATTATGCCGGGCTGCTAGAGGGCGCGCCTCCCTCGCCGGAGGCTGGTTCTGCGGGTTTTCACCCAGTAGGTGGGTGGAATCACCCAACCAAGCCGAACTTCTTCAGACGATAGCGCAGCGTGTCCCGCGAAATCCCTAGGCGCTGGGCCGCCTTCGTCTGGTTCCCGCCGGCTTCGCGCATGGCGCGCTCGATGATCGATCGTTCCCACTGGCCGAGGTCGACGCCCTGCGGCGGCAACGCCGGCGCGATGGCTGCAGCTCCCGGTTCCACCGCCGGTCCGTCGGATGCCGCCGGCACCGCTTGGTCGGTCGACTCGGCGCCAAGGGGGCTCGTCAGCGACAGGTGTGCGACGTCCAACACGGCACCGCGACTCCACAGGACGGCTCGCTCGATGACGTGGCTGAGCTCACGCACGTTCCCCGGCCAGGGGTAGGCGACCAACAACTCGCGCGCCGGGGCACTGATCTCGCGCACCGCCTTCCCATACTTGGCGTTGCAGAGTCCCAGGAAGTGTTCCGCCAGCTGGAGCACGTCTTCACCGCGCTCGCGCAGCGGCGGCACCGGCAGGACGATCACCGCCAGACGGAAATAGAGATCATTCCGGAACCGCTCCCGCCGCACCTCGCGCTCGAGATCGCGGTTCGTCGCGGCGATGATGCGCAGGTCGACCTTGCGCTCGCGCACGCTCCCCACGCGCCGCACGGTCCGCTCCTCGATGGCTCTCAGCAGTTTCCCCTGCACCGAGAGGTCCACGTCGCCGATTTCGTCGAGAAAGAGGAATCCGCCCTCTGCCGCCTCCACTAGCCCGGGCTTCGACTCCTTGGCGTCCGTGAACGCGCCGCGCTCGTGGCCGAACAGCTCGGCCTCCATGAGCGTCGCCGGTAGGGCGGTGCAGTTGACCTCGATGAACGGTCGCATAGCGCGGGGACCGGAGGCGTGGATCGCGTGGGCCAGGAGTCCCTTGCCCGTGCCCGTCTCGCCAGTCAGCAGCACCGGAGGGGTCTCGTCGAGCACAGCGATCTGCCGCGCCCGTTCGAGCACGGCGCGGATGGCCGGCGACGCGCCGATCATGCCGGCGAAGCCGACGTCCCGAGTGGCCCGCTGGCGGTAATAGGACAGCTCCTGCTTCAGCAGGCGATCGGCGCGAGCCCGCTCGGCGAGGAGCTTCAGCTCCTCCAGGTCCACCGGCTTCTTCACGTAGTCGAAGGCACCGAGCTTCACGGCCTCCACGGCGCCCTCGATCGTGCCGTAGGCCGTCACCATGACGACCGGGAGCACCGGATCGAACTCGCGGATCCGCTTGAGCAGGTCAATGCCGCTCATCCCCGGGAGGCGGACGTCGGCGAACACCACGTCCGGCTGCACGCTGGCGAGCAGCTCGAGCGCCTTCTCTCCGGTGCTCGCGACCTCCGTCTCGTAGCCGTGGTCGGCCAGGAAGGCCTGGGCGGATCGCGCCAGGGTGTGCTCGTCATCGACGATCAGCACGGTCGCTCCGGTCATGCGATGCTGCGGACCGACGGAGCGATCGTGGCGGGCGCGGCCGCGGGCGCGGCGTCACCGCCCGCAGCCGGCAGCCAGAGACGCACGGTCGTGCCGTGGCCGGGCGCGCTGGCGATCTCCAGTCGGCCTCCCGCCTCCTCGACGTACCGTTTGGCAATCGCGAGCCCGAGCCCTGTGCCCTCGGGGCGGGTGGTGACGAAGGGCTCACACACGGTCGCAAGCAGCTCGGCGGGAATGCCGCAGCCCGAGTCGGCAATCTCGATGGTGATTCCCCCCCCGTCCGTGGCGGTCTCGCCGCGTTCCGGTCGGACGGCGATCGCGAGCCGTCCTCCCTCCGGCATGGCGTCGAGCGCGTTGGAAACGAGCTCCGTCAACGCCTGCTCGAGACGCATGGGATCCACCCGAATGTCAGGCAGCCCCGCCGGAACGCTCAGCGCCAGATCGACGTGGCGCTCGCGCAGCAGCGCCGTGAAGCCCGAGAGCGCCCCATCCAGAAGCGCCGGCACGGTTTCGCGCAGCGGATGGAAGGAAGCGGGCCGCGAGAACGCCAGCAGGTGGGCAATCCGGAGATCGAGCCGGTCCACCTGCTCGACGATGGCATTCAGCTGCTCGCGTGCCACCGGAGACTCCACCCGGTGCCGCGCCAGCTGCGCCGCGGCGCGGAGACTTGCCAGCGGATTACGCAGCCCGTGCGCCACCGCGGCCGCCATCTGCCCGAGCGAGGCGAGCTTCTCGGACTGAACCAGCCGCGCGCGCGACTGGCGCAGCTGCTCCGTCATTTGGGCGAACGCGCGCGCCAGCTCGCCGATCTCGTCACGGGATCGCGGCTGCACCACGTGGTCCAGGTCGCCGGCGCCCACGACGGCCATTGCGTGGCGCAGCTCGTTGAGCGGGCGCGCCAGACTGCGCGAGATCAGCCAAGACGCGACGAGGCCGGCGACGGCCGCGAGCGCGATGATCGACCACAGAATCCGTCGTTCCGTCTCCACGATACCGCGCACTTGCGCGAACGCTCGCTGCACGCTGAACTCGCGCGCCTGGCGGTAGATCTCGCGGTTCACCTCGGCCAAGGCAGGCTGCAGCCGCTCGACCAGCTCGCGCCGCGCGGTGCGATAGGCCGCCTCGCGCTGCCCCGCATTGTAGAGCTGGAACACGCGGCCGGCGACCGCGCGGATCTGGTCTTCGATCGCGCGGACGCCGGCGGCGAGCTTCATTTCGTCGGGGGGAAGCCCTGCGGTCCACCGCTCGAGCCAATAGCGCACCACCTGCTCGGTCAGCGGAAACTCCTGTTTCGCCCTGGGGTCTCCTCCCAGGTAGCGCCACACCACCTGGGTCTGGTTGAACATGGCGTCTTCGACTTCAGCGTAGGTGCGTGACCGCGCCAGGCGTTGGCCCAGCTCCTCCAGTGTCGCCTGCTCGAGCGCGTTGGTCCGGACCGCCTGGATCCCGACCAGCAAGGCGGGGACAACCATGAGCGAGAACCCCAGCAGCAGCTTGCGCTGGAGGGTCACCTGCGCCTCACAGTTCGAACTCCATGCCGTCTTCCCCCACCTCGAGCCCGGCTGCCTCGACTTGGGCCCGTTCGCCCGACGTGCGGCACAAGATCGGATTGGTGTTGTTGATGTGCACGAGCACGGTCCGCTTCGCGCCGACGCGCGGGAGCAGCTCGATGCCTCCCGCGGGGCCGCCCACCGGGAGATGCCCCATCTCGCGCGCCGTCGGCGCGTCCGCACCCGCGGCCCGCAACTCGCCGTCCGACCAGAACGTGCCGTCGAACAGCAGCACATCCGCTCCGGTCGCGGTGCCGCGGACCGCGTCGTCCACCGCGCCCGCCGTGGGAATATAGGCGAGCGTTCCGCCGGTCCGCTCATCGCGCAGGCGCAGGCCGACGTCGAACGTCGCCGCCGGTGCCGCGTGGGCATAGCGAGGCGGTCGGCGCGCCACGGGAAGCGCGGTGCACTGAATCCCGAGGGACTCGCCGCCCGCGTCGGCCAGCTGGAGCGGCCGCGCCTCGGGGAGGGCGCGGGCGTCCACTCCCGCGTACGCGGCGAGCACGCGGTACAGTGGCCACTCGGCGCCGAGCAGGGCGGCGACGCCCGTCGGCGCGTACACCGGTAGCTTGGAGGTTCCCTCGCGCAACAGCATGAGGCCGAGCGTGTGGTCGATCTCTCCATCGGTGAGAATCACGGCAGTGATGGGCGTACCGCGGGCGCCGCGCGGCCACAGCGACCGGTGAGCGCCCAGCTGCACGCGCAGGTCGGGCGACGCATTGAGGAGAATCCAGCGCTCGCCGTCCGCGCTCACGGCCACCGATGACTGAGTGCGTGCGGCGCCGCCGTCGCGCGCCGCGCGGCAATTGGCGCAGCCGCAGTTCCACTGCGGCAGCCCTCCGCCCGCCGCCGAGCCGAGGATGATCACCCGCATGGCACCATCATCCCACGGCTCCGAGCGTCTCGGCGAGCGTGTCCAGGGTTCGGTCCACCGTCGCGTCGTCGTGCGCCAGCGACACGAAGTTATAGGCCGTCCGCTTGAACAGCACCCCGCGCGCCGCACAGCCTCGCGCCACGTCGCGCGACAGGTGCTCCGCCGCGAAGTGTAGAAAGCACATCTCGGCGATGCCACCGACGCCCGTGACGACGTCCGGGTGCTGGCGTTGCAGCCGATGCAGGCCGTGCAGCAGCCGCGTGCCGACCCGGTGCAGGTGGGCGCAGACGTCGGCCCGCTCCATCACCTCGAGCGTCGCCTTCGCGGCGGCGAGCGCTACGCTCTCGGTCGCCAGGGTGGAGGAAATCCAGGTGCGGGACACCCCTGCCATCACGGCGGCGCGACCGCCGACCGCCGCGAGCGGGAATCCATTCGCGAGCGCCTTGCCGAGCACCACCAGATCGGGACGGACGCCGTAGCGCTCTGCCGCGCCGCCGACGCCCAAGCGGAACGCCGTCTTGATCTCGTCGAACACGAGTACCGCCCCGACGCGTTCGGTCTCCGCGCGCAGCACGTCGAGCCACTGGCGCGTCGGCTCGACCACGACCACCGGCTCGACTACTACGACGGCGAGGCGATCTCCCGCCTCGCGGATCAATTGGCGTGTGCCATCGGGGTCGTTGAAGGGAAGCTCGCCGTACAGGGCGCGGGTCGCCGCGGGCACGCCTTCGGTCCCCTGGCACCAGTCGAGCCACCCGTGGTAGCCGCAGCCGAGCGCGCGCTCGCGCCCGGTGGCGACGCGGGCCAGCCGCACCGCCGCCGCCACCGCCTCGGCGCCGGTCTTGAGAAACCGCACGCGCTCGAGCCACGGGATGCGCCGGCTCAGGGCCTCGGCGAGCTCCTCCTCGAGGACGGGGGGAAGCGGCCCCACTACGCCCGCGGCGATCGCCTGCTCGGCGGCGCGGTTCACGTCCGGGTGACCGTAGCCGAGCGCCACGGCGCCGAGCGCCATCACATAGTCCACGTATTCGCGCCCTTGGGCGTCCCAGACGCGGCAGCCCGAGGCGCGTACCATCCGCTCGGGGACGCTCGCGTCTTCCCCCGGTTCGGCGCCGCCGAACAGGGCGTCAGGCCGTTTGCTACCGGTCGACGTGAATCCCGGAACGCGCGAGTCGCTCACCGTATTTGACCACCTCGATCGCTATCGCCCGTAGCAACTTCGCTTCGCGCTCGTCGAGGGGCGTTCGATGGACGATCTCTCGAATCGTGCGCATCACGCTCTCGGCCTGGCGCGTCTTGAAAAACTCGATGACCTCGAGCGCCGCCTCCGCGTCCGCGAACAGCCGCTGCAGATCCTCGGCCTTGGCCGGCGGCGCCTCCCGGCGCGGCGGTTTGAAGGGGCGCGCGGCGTCGCCGCGCGCCAGCGCCAACTCGTACAGCATCAACACCACCGCGTGCCCCAACTGAAGCGAAGCGTACGAGGGATCGGTCGGAATCGTCACCACGCGGTGGCACAGGTCCAGCGCCGCGTTCGGCAGCCCCTTGTCCTCGCGTCCAAACAGGAGGGCGACGGGGCCTCCCTCCGAGCAGGCAAACAGCTCCGCCGCTGCCTCGCGGGGACGCTGCAAGTTGCGCTTCGCGCTGCGGGGACGCGCCGTGCAGCCGACCACGTGCACGCAGTCGGCGAGCGCCTCCTCCAACCGTTCGTAGCGTGCTACTCGCGCCAGGACATCCTGCGTTTGGTGCGCGATCCCCTCGATGCGGTGCGCGTCGTACTCGCGCGGGCTCACCAGCCGCAGGTCCCGGAACCCGAAGTTCTTCAGCGCGCGCACTACGTGCGCGATGTTGACGAGGTCCTGGGGCTCGTGGAGGACGACGAGGACGCTCATCCCACCAGCTCCAGGATCCCCATCCGCTCCGGCTCCTGCCGATCTCCCCGCAGCCACACCCATCCGTTTCCGCCGCTCCAGACGAGCTGCCCCGCCCGTCGCACTCGGCCGGGGAGCATCTCGTTAATGATAAGGTCGAAACCGACCCGGCCCCCGACATGCGCGCGGTGCCAATCGGGCCAGGCGACCGCCAGCGTGACGCGGTAGCCGCGCTGCGTGCACCTCCAGGCGCCCTCGACGCCGTCGGGAACGCCCGGCGACCCACCGGCGGCTCGGACCCGCACGCCGCCTCGGTCCTGCCCTTCGGGCACGACCAGCCAGCCGGCGACGTCGCCGCTTTCCAGATCGCGCAAGTACAGCTGCAGCCCGTCCGAGTGAACCTCGTCGGGCTCGTTGTCGAGCCGCAGCGGCGCCGCGTCGGCGGCGCGGAAACACAGGTCCGGCTTCGTCACCTCTACGGCGAGGTAGAACGCCTCGTCGTCCCAGCCGGCATAGGCGATCGCGGAGAAATCTTCGGGCCCGGAGTACGGCTCTTCGCCGCGACGATACTGGTCCTCGAGCTCGAGTCGCAACGGCTCGCTGGTATCGAACCCGTCGCCGCTGCCGTCGAGCGCGGGACGCCGCTCCACCCGCAACGCCGTCCCCTCCGCCGGCTTGGGGGGATCGAGCTCCACGAGCGGTGCGAACGGCGGCTCCGCATCCCGCGCGCCCGCGAGTCGCACCCGCGTCGCCGCGGAGGCGATCTCCCACCCCGTCACATGCGGCGCGTGGCGATCCACGCCGTGAATCGTGTCCACTTCGATGACACTCCCCTTGACGCGCACGCCACGCAGCAGCGCCGCCTCGCCCACCGGCTCCAGCACGGTGACGAGCCGTACGCTCCGCCCCCGCGAGCGGATCACATAGAACGGCTCCAGGGCCTCGCCGCCCGGCCGCCCCGGGCCCTGAGCGCGCAGCAGCTCGCCTTGGAAAGTGAAGTGCGCCGTCAGCCGTCGGCTGCCGGCCGCCAGCTCGACCACGCAGGGGCCATCTCGCTCGGCAACGAAGCGCTCGACGCGCGAGACGAACTGGTCGGTCAGCTCGGCGTCCTCCCACCGTCCCCGTGTGGTCACGTCCCCACGCCCGGCAAAATGCCAGGGCAATTCGAGGAGATGCTCCTCACGGCTCGCGAGCTCGACGATGTCGAGCACGTACGCCGGTCCGGACACGATGGTGCGGGTCACCTCGCCGTAGCGTCCCCGCGACCACGCCCAATCGCGCTGGGCATCAAACGCTTCGCAGGTCGCGGCACGGGGCGCTTGCGATGCGCCGTCCAGGCGCGGTGCGTTGTGCGCCAGCGTGGAGCGGTACCAGAAGAGGTCGCGCGCCACGTACGACCCCGTGCCGAAATCCGGCAGCCAGTGGACTCCGTCGGCGTAGAGCGTGAGATGCAACCGGTCGGGATGCCCATGCCCGCCTCCGGTCTGGCCGCACTCGAGGCTCACGTACCGCCCCCCGCGCCCCCCGCGCGCCCCGCCCTCCACGCCCGTGCGCAGCACGGCGAGTCCCTGCGACTCGAGCAACACGCTGTCGGGAGACCAGGGTGGGGCATCGCTTGACAGCTCGGGCTCCATGAACAGCAGCGCCCACCAGGAGAGGCGGTCGCGCGAGAGGGGAGAAGGGAGAGATTCGGTCGGCGCATCGTGCAAGTACGAATCGAACACTTCCGGCTTCACCGCGGGCACGTTGTACAACGCGTTGAGCCAACTCTCGAGCTCGCCCTTCCCCCCTTCCCCTTCCCCTTGCCGCGTTTCGGCGAGCCCGACCTCCCACACCTCGAGGTACATCGGCTGCGCGAGCGAGATCCCGAAGCGCGAATCCTTGCGCGCGGGGAACGTGAAATCGGGGAGCGCGGTGAGCGTCGGCGCGAGCAGCGCGGCGCGCAAGCGCGCCGCCGGCTCGGGCTCGGCCGCGAGCTCGACGCCCGCCGCGCGCGCCCACGGGGCGCCGGTCAGCAGCCCGCGCAGCGCGAACAGGTGATAGTTCTCTCCTTCGTACCACATCCCGTCCCGCCCAAACCCACGCGCCAGGTGCGCCAGCAGACCGGTCTGACCCTCGATTGCCCGCTGTGCCAGGTCCTGGTCCTCGAACCAGACGGCGATCGCCGCCAGCGCCGCATCGTTCCACGTCTGACGGTTCGAGAACCCTTCGTCGAACTCGCCGATCAAGTTGGCCGCCTCGTCCGCCACCTGTCCCACACCCTTCGCGGCGGCGGCGTCCAGCCGTCCCGACTCGCGCAGCAGGACCGCAGCCGCGAGGTAGTTGCAAATCCAAATGGATTCGAGGTACGTGGAGAAGAACAGCCGGCTCGGTCCGAGCACGTTGTCCCGATTGGGATATTGCCAATAGCTCCGCGCGTAAGCGCGGAGAATCTCGGCGGCCCTCGCACCCGCCCCTTCGTTTCCCCCGAGCGCCGCGAGCGCGGCGAGATGTGCCGCCCGCTCGGCGAGCCACAGGTGCTGGAACCGCGCCCAGGCGCGGTCGTGCCGCTCGCCGGTGTACGTCTGGCCACAGCGCGAGCAGCGGTGCTCGTGCGGGCTCCACGGATCGAAGGTGAGTGTCGTGCCGTCTGCCGGGCAGATGCCGCCGTCGGCGGAGAGCAGAGCCTTCTCGGACGGGACGGGCGGCATCCGCTCGATCACGGGCGTGGCGCGTTGACCCAGGCGGGCCAGCAGGGCCGACAGATCGCGCGAGCGGGCGATCTCCGCCCGGCGCGTGGCGAGCACCTCCGCGGTCACCATGCGCGCACCCCCGTCGCCGCCCAGCGGAGCGGGAGCATGGTGGCCCCGGCCTCCCGTGCCGCGGCGACGGCGGGCCGCACGTCGTCACCTGCGACGAAGAACATCGCCCCTCCCGCCCCCGCCCCAGCGGCCTTGCCGCCGAGCGCGCCCGCGTCCGCGAGCGCGCGCTCGAGCCGGGCCATCTCAGGCGTGCGCATCTCGGGGTCGAGCGCCTGCTGGAGCCGCCAGTTTTCGCCCAGCCCCTTTGCTACGCGCGCCAGGTCGGCCGCGCGCAGCGCTTCGGCCATGGCGTCCGCCACGTCGCGCATCGCCCGCAACGCGCCCGTCACCTGCCGGTCGTCGCGCGCGTACGCGGCCATCACGCGCGCGATGGTGGCGCCCGAGACGCGCGAGCGACCCGTGTAGCACAGCACCGTCTGCCGCTCGAGCGCCGCGGCGAACGCCGGGTCGAGGGTGATCGGCTCGATCCCGACGTCGGGGTCACGGAAGCTGAGGCGCTGAAATCCGCCCAGGGCGGCCGCGAACTGGTCCTGTTTGCCGCCCGGGATCCCGGCCTCGACCGTCTCCAGGTACCATGCCTGCTCGGCGATCTCGCGCTCGGACGGGCGCTCGCCGCGCGCGTGAGTGAGCGCCGCGACGAGTGCCACGTCCAACGCGCCCGAGCTGCCGAGCCCCGACCCGGGAGGCGCGTCGGACCGCGTGGTCAGCGTGCACGCGCTCTGCACCGGGAACATCCGCAGCGCCGCCTTGATCAGATTGAGGCGACCGTCCAGGACGAGCCCGCCCGAGTCGGCGCACTCGAGCTCCTGGCCCAGCTCCTCGGAGACGAGACGGATCAGCGTGCCGCCGAGCTTCAACTCGACGTGAGCCGCGAGGTCGATGCACCCATTCACCACGACCCCCCCTTCACGCGCGGAGAATGGGGGCACGTCGGTCCACCCGCCCGCGAAATCGAGCCGTACCGGCGCGGCGGCCCGGAACTCGCTCACCAGCTCGCGTCGCTTCACGGGCCGACGCGCCACTGCGTGACGGTCGGAAGCTCGCCCCGCAGGTCCATGCGCACGCCCTGCACCCGGCGGTTCATCCCCTGCACGCCACGGGCGTGATACAGGAATGCCACGGGAAGCGAGTCGCGGAACAGACGCTGCGCCGCCGCCGGGTCGGCCGGCACGCGCATCCCGGCGATGTCGGCGAGTGGCGTCAGGTAGCCCAATCCCGCATCGCCCGGTGTGCCGAGCACCGCCGCCGCGAAGTCGCGACGGCGTGCGTTCACACGATCGAGAAACGCGGTGAGCTCGAGCTGACGGATCGCGACCTGAAACCCCACGCCCGCGAGGCGCGCCTGAATCATTTGCTCGAGCGGCGCTTCACCGCTCCCGACGGTGAGGAGCTCGAACGCGATCGTTCTGCCGGCCAGCAGGCGACGCGCTGAGTCGGGGTTCGTCGGGATCGCGTGCCCGGGCACGTAGCCGGGCACGTCAGGCGACACCGGGCCGTCGGCGACCGTGCCGAACCCGTAGAGGTAGCCGTCCACGATCTCCTGGCGGTCGAGCGCGAGCCCTACGGCGCGCCGGACGCGCACGTCGTCGAAGGGCGGCCGGCGCGTGTTGAACACGATCCCGTACGGGAAGATCAGCGGGTAGTCGAGCACGACGAGGTCGGGACGCCGGCGCACGAAGCCCGCGTGCGCCGGCAGGATGCCCGCGAAGTCGAGCTCCCCGGCGGTGAGGGCGGCCAGTTTGGTGGTGGGCTCGTCCACGACGACCACGATGAATCGCTCGAGCTGGGGCGGGCCGCCCAGCGCCTGCGGGAAGTCGGGATTCGCGGCGAACGCCCAGCGCCGGTTCGCTTCGTGCGCGACGAAGCGGAACGGCCCGTTGCCCACGGGCTGAGCATTCCACGCCGCCCGGCGCAGCTGGGCGTGCGGCACCGAATCGAGCAGATAGCCCGGGAGGATGGCGAGATCGGTGAGTACGTCGGGGATGCCTCGCTGCGGCCGGCCGAAGCGCATCACGACGGTCGAGTCGTCGCGATCGTTCACGAACACGACGTCCGCGAGGTCGTTCAGGCGCGGGTAGCCGGTCGCGGGATCGCGCGCCGCGTTGAGCGTCCAGGTCACGTCCCGCGCGGTCGTCGTGACGCCGTCGTGCCAGCGCACCCCCGACTGCAGCCGCAGCACCAGCGTCTGTCGGTCGGGAGCCCAGGTCCATTCACGTGCCAGGTAGGGCCGTGGCGTGAGCGTCGAGTCGTACCGCACCAGCGTCGTGAGCAGCACGTAACGCTGGACCTGCTTCGCGAGCGGATGGACGGTGACGAGCGGGTTGATGCTTTGCAGGTCAGCGCCCGAGGCATAGATCACGGTGCGCCCGCGGCGCGCGGGGCTCACCCCCCCGCACGCCGCCAGCGTCACTCCCGCAAGCAGCACCCGCGCCGTTCGTCGCCGCACGCCCGGATTCTAGCGGCCGCCCGAGGTGCGCGCGAGATTCCGCCTATGCTCGCCGCCCTCGCGCGCCGCGCCGTGAGCGGGCTCGCCGTCGTGGCGGGCGTCGTGACCCTCACGTTCTTCCTGCTGCGGCTCGCGCCGGGCGATCCCGTGGAGCTGCTGCTCGGCCCCGCGGCCACACCCGCTCAGGTCGCCGCCCAGCGACACGCCCTCGATCTCGACCGGCCGCTCGCCGTCCAGTACGTGGCCTGGCTGGGCCGGTTCGCCCGCGGCGAATGGGGCACCAGCATCGCCACGGGCCGGCCGGTGCGGACGCTGCTGGGTGAAGCGGTGCCGGCGACACTCGAGCTGGTCGGCCTGTCGCTGGTGCTGAGCTACGTCCTCGGCCTCGCCGTGGGCGCCGTGCAGGCGACCGCGCGCGCGCGACTCGACACGGCGCTCTCCGTCGCCACCGTCACCCTGTACGCGGTTCCCGGCTATTGGCTCGGACTGATGCTGGTGATGGTCTTCACCTACTGGGCCCGCGCGCTCCCCGCCTTCGGCCGCGCGGGATTCGACAGCGAATTCCTCTCCGGCTGGGCCTGGCTCGCCGACCGGGTGCGCCACATCGCGCTGCCGCTCGCCACGCTCACGCTCATCGGCATCGGCGGCACGGCCCGGTTCGTGCGCGGCGCCATGCTCGACGTGCTCGGCCAGCCGTTCGTCCAGACCGCCCACGCGAAGGGGTTATCGCCGCTCGCGGTCACGCGGGATCACGTCGCCCGCAACGCCCTCGTCCCGGTCGTCATCCTGCTGGGGCTGTCCTTTCCAGCCCTATTCTCGGGCGCGGTCTTCGTGGAGTTCGTCTTCGTCTGGCCCGGCGTCGGGCGCAAGCTGGTCGAGGCCGTGCTGGCGCGCGACTACCCCGTCGTGATGGCGGCGACCGCGGTGAGCGCGATCCTTGTGGTGGTCGGCAACCTGCTTGCCGATGCGCTGGTGGGATGGGTCGATCCCCGGACCCGTCATTCGAGCCAGGAGCCGTGACGCGCCTGCTGCGGGACCGCCGCGCTGTCCTGGGGGCGGGGGTGTTGAGCGTCGTCGTGGCGATCGCGCTCGCCGCCCCGTTCGTCACGAGTGGGGACGTGGCGACCCAACACGACATCGTCGCCACGCGCTTCCTGCCCCCGCTCGCCACCGACGCGCGTGGCACGGTCCACCCGCTCGGGACCGACCGCTTCGGGCGCGACGTGTGGACTCGGCTCGCCTACGGCGCCCGCATCTCGCTCGGCGTGGGCACGCTCGCCGTGCTGCTGTCGATCGCGATCGGGCTCGCCGTCGGCGCCGTCGCGGGCTACGCGCGGAGACCCGTGCGTACCCTGCTGCTCGCGCTCACCGATGTCGCGCTCGCGCTGCCGCGCGTCGTCCTGCTGCTGCTGCTCGCCACCCTGTGGCGACCCAGTGCGGCCCTCGTCATCCTGGTGCTCGGCGTGACCGGCTGGATGTCGGTCGCGCGGCTGGTGCAGGGCGAGGTACGCTCGCTCGCCGCTCGCCCGTTCGTCGAAGGAGCGAGCGCCCTGGGGATGTCCCGCGGACGCGTCCTGTGGCGACACATCATCCCCAACGCGCTCACGCCCGTCATCGTGGCCGCCGCGCTCGGCCTGGGCAACGCGATCATGCTCGAGGCCGGCCTCTCGTTTCTGGGCCTCGGCGTCCAGCCCCCCACCCCCTCGTGGGGCAACATGATCGCCTCGGGGCGCGACACGTTGGTCAACGCCCCGTGGGTCGCGGCGGCGCCAGGGGTCGCGCTGGTGGTGGTGGTGGTCGCTTGTACGTTGTTAGGAGACGCGCTGCAGGACGCGCTCGATCCGGCGCGGCGTTATCCCTGATCTGTCCTCTGTGATGACGGATAACGGACAACGGATCACGCGTCTGCCACCGCCAGCTGCTTGAGGACCGTCTCATTCAACTCATGCCCGCCGTCGAACGGCATCTCCTCGTACGGAACGCCGCTGGCGCGCAGCCGCTCCCCGATCTGGCGCACTACTTTGGGAGTGATGAGCTCGTCCGCCCGCCCGTATACGAGCGTCAATCGGGCGGATCGCAACCGCTCCGCCACCATCCCGGGCGTGAGATCGAGATCGGGTGGGAACTCACCGCCCCACAGCACCAGCCGATCGACGTGCGTCTTCCCCAGCGCCGCCCAGCGGCTGACCGTGGCCGCCCCTTGCGAAAAGCCGATCGCGTGAACGCTCACGGGCTCGCTCCTCATGCCACCTCGGACGTGATCGTGTACGGCGTCGAGATACCGCACGTAGTCCTCGATCTCGACGAGCCGGTCTTCGCGAGTCATCCAGCTCGCGCCGACCCGGCGCTCGGCGGGACTCTCACTCAGGTAGAATCGCGACAGCCCCTCCGGCGCGATGATCACCCGTGAGCCATCGTCCAACGGCTCGAAGTGGCGCAGGAACCGTCCGGCCAGCTGGCCGTAGCCATGGCACACGAACCACAGTTGGCGCGTAGCCGGTCCGGGCTCGCCCAGCGAGTAGTAGCGCGCGGTCTTGGCGACTGCGAGATGGTGTTCTTGCATCACGTCACGAGAATGGTCACGATTTCGTGCGGCTCCGCCACGAACCGCACCGTCTTCCCACGCCCCTCCAGCACCAGCGCGGTGGATTCACGCTCGTCCGCCCGCACCCGATGGGCGCTCTTCACTCCTTCTCCGAACCGCCACGCACCCGCCGTCTTTCTGCCCGTGGCATTGTAGCAGCGCAGCACCATGGGCGAGCCCTGCTGCGCGGGCTTCACCGCCGAGACCACCAGCCCCATCCCCTCGAGAGCGATGTCGATGGACGCAGGCACGAGCCGCGTCGCGTCCCGCAGCCAGAAGCCTCGCACCGGAAGGAAGACGTCCTCCCACAACGCCGGGATGACGTCGCCCCGCTCCACCTCGGCCTGCGAGACGGGCGCGATCGCGAGCTCGACGCGGCTGGTGCCGAGGCACTGCGCCAGCGGCGTGGCAGTGGGCCACCCGGCGTGCCCGGGCCGCGTGGGCAGGTCCCCGCGCGACAGCTCGCCCACCGCGCGTAGCAGCGTCAGCACCAGGTCGCCGCGCCGGGTCCACTCGTACTCGAAGAATCCCGGCGTCAGCAACGCGAGCCCGCGCCGCCCGTCCGCCGCCGCGACGAAGCGCTGTGCGGGCGCGGTCGCCACCGGCGTCTCGAGCGGATAGTCGGCCGCGTGAACTGCCACGGGGGCTCGCGCGACTGTGCCGAACGCCGCGCCCGCCACCGCGGGGACGCCGGAGAGGTTGGTCGGCACCCGGGCGCGTAGCCGATGCCACGTCGCCTGGTTGTCGACGTCGAGGATACAGCGCACGACGGGACTGTCGGCGTGCAGCGTGATCACGAGCCGGACGCTCACCCTCCCCCGCTTCCCGCGCACCCCGGTGCCGCACGACATCTGGAGTCGGACCTCGATGCCGGCGATGAGGGGCCCTGCCGCCACTCGTCGCACCTTCAGCGGTCCTGCCGCGCGCACGACGCGGTCGCGGCTGGGTGGGCAGTAGCTGTAGGTGTCCCCGGCGTCGCCGCCATCCTCCAGCCTCAGCACGTCGAAGAACCGCTCGCCAGTGCGCCGGTCGTGCAGCGCCAGCGCGCCGCTCGGCTCGAGTACGACCTCGATCCAATGGTTGACCAACGAGCGCCCCTTTACCGTGGCGCCTTCGGCGCCGCGCTCCGGCCGACTCGCGCCCGAGGTGAGCGCGGCGCACAGGACGCCCAGTCCGGCCACGGCCGGAGGGCGGAGCGCGACCCGCACCCAGTCCACCTCGTCCTGATCCGGATAGTGGCGCGCCGCGTCGAGCCGCTCCTGTCCGACGCGCCGGTCGAGCACCTGCACGGCGATCAGCCGCCCGTCCGGCCCGGCCAGCCCGAAGGGCCGGGACCCCTGTCCGGGAGGGGAATGCGCGACCCGCGCCGCACCCGATGGCGGCCCCACCGGCACGTCGCGCCGAAACAGCGTGATGTCCGCCACGACCACGCCGCCCCGTGGGCGCACGGCGGGGTTCCACAGCACCAGCGCCGGCTCGGCATCGGTCACGTGCTCCCGCGCGACGTCGGGGTCGTGGTGCACGAGCTCGAGCAGACCGCCGCGCACCACGGCACCCGCCAGCGCCTCCACGCTCGTGAGCCGCGCTTCCACGGCCCGGGCAACGTCGTCGCTCGCGCATCCGGCGATCGAATCGTGGAACTGGCACCGGACGAGGGTGCGCCATGCGAGCTCGAGCAAGGGACGCCGGTCGCGCCCCCCGGCGCGGCGGGCGAGCGCGGCGAGCGGTTCGGCCAGCCGCTCCAGAAACAGCTCCGCCGCCGAGCTGCGGCGCTTGAGTGGCGCCCGGGTCGCGTGCACGCCCTGGAGCGTCCAGGTGTAGCGGTACGACCAGCGCAGCTCGCCCGCCAACGGCGCCGGCTTGGCGCCGTCGGCCACCGCCTGAAAGAACTCCTCGAGCCGCGACACCCGGAATGCGCTCTGCGGCTCGAGCTCGGCGAGCAGGTCGCGCAAGCGTGACACGTCGGGGTGGGCGGCGTGATGATCCGCGCCGACGAATACCGGGATGTGCTTCGCGGCGGCGCGCTCCACGAGCGCCGCCCGGACGGCTCTCCATGCCGGGGCGAGACGGTCGGCGTCCGCCGGCAACGCGGCGCCGATCTCGTACCCGGCCGGCGGAAGCTGCCATAGCAGGACGTCCCGGCCGTCGGGGCCGCGCCAGCGGTACAGGTCGCGCTCTTGGCCCGGTTCGCCGCCCAGCCCCCGCCACACCACGCCGGCTCGGATGCCGAACTCGCGCGCCAGCGTCGGCCATACCGCGGGGTGGCCGAATGCATCGGGCGAATACAGCACGTCGAGCCGTCCCCCGAACCGCTCGGCGTCCGCGGCGCCGAGCTGCAGGTTACGCACCAACGCCTCGCCCGAGGGGATTAGCTCATCGGTCAGGACGTACCACGGCCCCAGCTGCAGCCGTCCGGTCTTGACGAGGGTCTTGAGCTCGGTCTCCCGCTCGGGACGGGCGGTCAGGTAGTCGGCGACGAGCACGGTCTGGCCGTCGAGCAGGAAGCTGCGGTAACCGGGGTCGGCCTGGAGCCGCTCGAGCAGGTCGTCCAGCGCGGGGACGAGACGTGCCTGGAACGCGGCGCGCGGCAGATACCACTCGCGGTCCCAGTGCGTGTGCGGGATGAGGTGGAAGATAAGCCCGCTCATTGGCGCTGAAGCCTAAGGGGCCCACGACGGAAGTGCGAGAGGTCGAGGCCGGATGGAACTTAGATCGTGACCCTGGCCTCCTTACGCGCAAGATTCGCGCAAACCGTCCCCGCCCGCAGCGCTGCCAGCCGCTGCTTGATGGCTACGGAGCGCTGGCGACGAGGTGCGCGCGGTTCGCGCTCAACGAGTCGCTGAGCCCGTTTAGGGCCTGTTCGAGCGAGTTGCCCGTGAGGCCGCGTAGAGATGTGAGTGCGCGTTTCGTGTGGCCTTCACTACTGAACGAGTAGGTCGTCGCGCCGCGGTAGGGGCGCACATCGAGCCGAATCCGGACGTCGGATGCCTCGGTGAAGAGTCCCTGACTGTAGCCGCCAACGTCAAAGCGTGGAACCAGCAGCAGATCGGCAACAGTCGTGTCAGCGGGTCCGGAGAGCCACTGCATCAGGTCGGCGTCGCCGACGCGCCGGACTTCCGCGTGCTGGAAGGACGCGTTGACCATATCAGTTAAGCCCCGAGTGGCGGATTCGCCCATGTGGTAGTTGTACTTGTGAATTCCCCGCGACGAGGTTGTCACGTACGTTTCGAATGATGGCGTGATTAGCAGCAGCGCACGGGCACGAATCGGCGGCTGGACAGCGGCGACCTTGGCGGGCGTGATCTTGGGGGCGACGTTGTGAGTGCAGGCGCCGGAAACCCCCAGCAGCACGGGCGCGAGCGCGACGAGCCGACGCATAAGGCCCCTTTGGGTAGGATGGTGATTATGTTCTCAACCGGAATCAGAACGTAACGCATGCCACACCGTCGCCCCGGCCCGTCAAAAACGCGTCAATTGCAGCATGCCCAAAAGTAGAAGCGCACCAAGGGGCTGACGCCGCTCCCGCGAGCGGCGATATTCCCCACCATGCTCAAGCGCGCCCTGCTCGTCGTGCCCGCCCTCGCGGGCCTCGCGTTCCTCACGACCCGGCTTACACCCGGCCCCCTCAAAGACGGTACGACCCTGCTCCCCTCCGGCTGGCGCATCCATCCGGCGGGCCGTCAAATCGCGGTGGGCACGCTACCGCTCAACCTCGCGACGCTCTCCGACCGGTCGCTGGTGGTGACGAACAACGGATACGGCGAGAACGGCCTCATGCGGGTCGACCCCGTCGCCGGGCGCGTCGTGTGGCACCATCCGCTCCGGGCGGCGTGGCTCGGCCTGGCCCGCTCCGGTCGCGAGTGGCGCGACACCGTGTGGGCAAGCGGCGGCGGGACCAACCGGGTGTATCGACTGATCTGGCTGGGCGGCGCGGGCTGGACGAGCGACAGCGCTACGCTCGCCGACACGAGCGCGCGGCTGTTCGCCGCCGGACTGGCGCTGGTTCCCTCACGGGGCCTGGTGGCGGTGGTCGGGAACCTGAGCGACTCGGTGTACCTGATCGACGCCGCCACGCTGACTCGGCGCGGCGCGGTGGCCGTGGGCCACACGCCCTACACCGTGGTCGCGGACTCGAGCCATCTCTACGTGAGCGATTGGGGCGATTCGACCGTCAGTGTGATCGACCTGTCGGTCACCCCCCCGGTCCGCCGGTCCACCCTCGTCGTCGGCCCGCATCCGTCCGCCCTGGCGCTGCGCGGGAGTGAGCTGTTCGTCGCCCTGGCGGGCGCCAACGGCGTCGCGCGCGTCGATCTCGCACGCGGCGCGGTGGTCGAGCAGCTCACGGTCGCCCTCGATCCCCACGCGCCGCTCGGGAGCGATCCCAACGCGCTGGCGCTCTCGCCCGACGGCCGGGCGTTGTACGTCGCGATGGCGGGGAACAACGCGGTCGCGGTGGTCCACCTCGACGGGCAGCGCATGCGCGTGGCAGGGCTGATTCCGGCAGGATGGTATCCGACGGCGGTGACGGTCTCACCCGACGGGCGCACCCTGTACGTCGCGAACGGCAAGGGGAACGGCTCGGGTCCGAACGCCGATGGGAAGTACATCGGCAACGTGATCGCGGGCTCGATCTCGATCGTCCCGGTGCCCAACGCCGCTACGCTGGCTCGCTACACCCGCGAGGTGTACGCCCTCAGTCCGTATTCCAACACCCGCCTGCGCGGCCTCACACCCGACCGCCTGGCCGCTAAACCGCCAGTGCGTCATGTGGTGTACATCATTCGCGAGAACCGGACCTACGACCAGGTGCTGGGCGACATCCCCGCGGGAAACGGGGATCCGAGCCTCACCATCTTCAACGACTCCGTGACCCCCAACGCCCACGCCATCGCCCGCCGCTGGGTGCTGTTCGACAACTTCTACGTGAACGGCGAGGTCTCCGCCGACGGGCACGAGTGGAGCGACCGTGCGTTCGCGAGCGACTACAACGAGAAGACGTGGCCGCACATCTACTCCGACCGGCGTAAGTGGGATCTGACGAGCGGCGCAGATCTCGCCAACCCGCGCGATGCCTACCTGTGGGACGCTGCGAAGCGCAAGGGGCTCTGGGTCGTCAACTTCGGCGAGATGACAGAGTCCGACGACGAGGATTCGAGCCAAACCCGCCGGGTGCGTACCAATTTCCCGGGCCTCAAGGAGATCACCGCGACGAATTACCCCGGCTTCGATCTCGCGATCGCGGACACGACGCGGGCGCGCCTCTTCGCCGACTCCGTGGCCAGCTGGGACCGCCAGGGCCGGTTCCCCGATCTGGTGGTCCTGTGGCTCCCGCGCGACCACACGAGCGGCCGCCGGGCGAACCGGAACACGCCGCGCGCCATGGTTGCCGACAACGACCTCGCGTTGGGGCAGATCGTGGAGCGCCTGTCGCAGTCCCCCGCGTGGTCCACGCTCGCCCTCTTCGTGCTGGAGGACGACGCGCAGGACGGCCCCGACCACGTCGACGCGCACCGCTCGGTGCTGCTAGTGGCGTCTCCGTACGCGCGCAGCGGGGTGGTGGACAGCACGTTCTATACAACGAGCTCTGTGGTGCGCTCGATCGGGTTGATCCTCGGCTTGGACCCGCTCAGCCAATACGACGCCGCGGCGACTCCCTTGTGGAACGCCTTCTCGCAGCGCAGTGACACGACCCCCTTCCTGCACCTCCGCAATGTCTGGCCGCTCGACGAGCTCAACCCGCGCGCCTTTCGCTCTCGCATTCCCGACCGCGACCTCGCGCGAGCGGACGCGGCGGACGAGGAGCTGCTGAATTGGGAGATCTGGACCAGCGTGCGCTCGGGATCGGCGCCGCCCCCAGTGCGACGGTCGCTCGCGCTCGAGCACCCTCCGGTCGCGACGCAGATCCCGCCGGCCAGAGAATAGACGCGATCAAGCCAGCGCGGCCAGCTCGTCCAGGCGGGACAGGTGGACGTGCGCCACCCGGCGCCCCCGCGCGAGCAGCGCGCGGATGTCGCCGCGCGCCTGGGCGCTCTTCAGCCGGCCGAAGCTGATCCCCAGCTCGGGGATCAGGGCGTCCTCGGGGTCGTCGGCCGTGAGCACGAGAAACAGGCCGGTGTTGGGTCCGCCTTTGTGGAGCTGCCCGGTGGAGTGGAGGTAGCGGGGCCCGAACCCGAGCGTCGTCGCGCAGCCGAGCCCGACCGCCCACGCCGCTCGCAGCCGCTGCAGTCGCGCCGCGACGTCGGCGTGGGGAGGGAGGTACGCCAGAATCGCCAAATAGTCGCCGGGGCGGGCGGCGCGGCGCAGCGCCGCCACACTGAGCGTCTCGATCGGCTCGGCCGCCGTCGCCTCCGGTCGCGCCAGCTCGGCCCGCGCGAGTCGCTTCGCCTCCTCCACGTCCGGCTGGTCGAACGGGTCCACGCCCAGCCGGTTGCACAGCTCCCACGTGACGTACTCCCACCGCAAGAACTCGGCGCCGAGGTCCAGGGGGTCGCTCGAGAAGTCGGAGACGATCTCCGAGTCGGGGCGGCCCTCCGGAATGGGATCGTCCACCACCGGCACCATGCCGCGACCCTGTTTCCCGCTGCTCTCCGCCACGAGCTGCTCGACCCAGTCGGCGAGACGGGCCACGCGAGCAGGCGGCCGCAGCACGAGCTTGTCTTGCCCCGCTCGCGCCGCCGCCGCGAGCCGGGCCCCGAACGCTTTGGCACGCTCGGCGTCCACCGCCCCGGCCCGCTGGAGCAGCGCCCGTCCGTCCACGCCGATCAGCGCGGCCGGGAGCATGCCGACCACGGTGAGCGCCGCATAGCGGCCACCCACCTCCACCGGATGCGGGAACACCGCACGGAAGCCCCGCGCGCCGGCCATGGCCTCGAGTGGCGTGCCGGGCTCCGTGATGGCGACGAATTGTTCGGGGCTCGCGCGGGTGGCGAAATAGTGGAGGAACGCGAGCGTCTCGACCGTCGTGCCCGACTTGCTGCTCACCACGAAGAGGGTGTCGCGGATGCCGGACCGCTCGATCGCCAGCACGGCCCCCGGATCGGTGCTGTCGAGCGCCGTGAGCGAGGAGGCGCCGAAGCTCGCCGCGAGCACCTGGGGCGCGAGGCTCGAGCCGCCCATGCCACACACGACCACGCGCGTGAGCCCGTCGCGCCGCGCCGCGGCGGCGAAGCGAGTGAGCTCCTCCCACTGCGTCAGCGAGACGCGCGGCGCGTCGACCCAGCCCAAGCGGTTCATCGGGCCCGGAACATAACCCACCCCCACCCTCGCCCGCCTCGAATCGGCCCGTTAGGTTAGCCGATGGGACTCGCCGTGGCCCCCCCGACAGGAAAAACCCTTGTCCTGGTCGCCGCCATTACGCTGGCGGCGATCGCCGCCACCTATGGCTTCGCGCCCCACGGCCGCGCGGTTGCGGTGGCCACACTCGCCCTGGCCGGCGTCGCAATCGTTGCGGCCTGGCTCGGGTCCTCATTCCGCGCCGACCGTCGCTACGCCACGTTGCTCGAGAACGAGGTCGCCACCCAGACCCGCTCGCTCATGGATTCACTCAGCGCCACCGCCACGGCCGAGCGCCACCTGCGGCTCCTCATGGACGCGGTCCCGGACGCGATCGTCGTGCTCGACCGCGACGGTCGCGCGGTCGATCTGAACGAGCCCGCGAAGCGGCTGGCGGCGCGCGGTCCCAACCCTGGCACGGACGGCGGCATCTTCGCGTTTCTGGACGCCGATGCCGCCGCCACCATGCGGGAACGGCTCGCCGCGGCGTTCTCGGGCGACGTGCAGCAGTTCGAGACGCCGTACCGACGGGAGGACGGCTCCAAGGGCATCACCGCCGTCCTGTACGCGCCGGTGCGTGAAGGGGCGCAGGTGACGCGTGTCCTGGCCCTCGCGCGGGACATCACCGATCAGAAGCGCACCGAGCAGCAGCTGCAACAAGCCGAGAAGCTCACGGCCATGGGGCAGCTCGTGAGCGGGGTCGCGCATGAGATCAACAACCCGGCGGCGATCATTTCCGGATTCGCGCAGACGCTGCTACTCGACGAGCTGAAGACCGAGCACCGCGAGGTGTTGCAGACGATCTACGACGAAGCCAGCCGGATCGGCCGCATTACGGCGAACCTGCTGGCTTTCGCCCGGGCCGGGGGCACCCGGCGGACATTGGTGGATGTGAACGACATCGTGCGCCGCACGTTCGCCCTTCGATCCTACCATCTCTCGACCCTCAACATCGCGGTGACTCTCGACTTGACGCCGCTCGAACCCAAGATCTGGGCCGACCCTTCGGAGCTGCAACAAGTGTTACTCAACCTGCTCATCAACGCGGAGCAGGCGTTGCTGTCGATGGAGACGTCCCGCACCATCGTCGTGCGCACTCGGGCGACCGAAGACGAAGTGAGGCTGGAGGTCGCCGACTCGGGCCCCGGTATCGCGCCCGAGATCCGCGGCAAGATTTTCGACCCATTCTTCACCACCAAGCCGGAGGGCGTGGGCACGGGTCTGGGTCTGTCGATTTGCTACGGGGTCGCACGCGAGCACGGCGGCCGCATCTGGGTGGACTCACAGCCGGGCCAGGGCGCGACGTTTTACGTGTCGCTGTCGCGCGACCCCCGCCGGGAAGGGCGCGCCGAGTCCGAAGCGCCGCTGGCGGCACCGACCGCGACAGAAGGCATTACGGTCCTGATCGTGGACGACGAGACGGCGCTGCGCGACGCCTTGCTGCGATTCCTCGCCCGGCGGGGCATTCAAGGCGAGGGGGTGACGGACGGCGCCGCGGCGCTGCGCGCGCTCCGGCAGCGGCAGTTCGACGTGATCATCTCCGACGTGCGGATGCCCGGGATGAGCGGCCGGGAATTCCTGGAACGGTTGCGGAGCGACCGCCCCGAGCTGGTCGCGCGGTTGCTCTTCAGCACCGGCGACAGACACGCCCCTGATACCGCGGCGCTGATCGAGCAGTCCGGCGCTCCGACCGTGACCAAGCCGTTCGACTTCGCCGAGCTGGAGCGCGTCGTCCGCCAAGTCGCGGCGGCGGCCGGGCGCCCCCCTAGGGCTTCGGCGTGAGCAGGACGTCCAGTCCGGATGCTCCCACGCCAGCCGCCGTCGGAGCCAGAGTCACGCGCAGGGGCTGCGCGACCGCATGCAGCGCTGCGAGCGCCCGCGGGTCCACCGTCAGATCGTAGATGCCCGGCTTGACACCCAGCACGTAGAATCCGCCGTCCGAAAAGGTCGTGAAGCTGCGCTGCTCCCCCGTGCGGCGGTCGGTCAAGACGAGGGGGACGCCTCCCAGCTCCTGCGGACCTTGCGACGTTCCCCGGCGCACGCGCCCCTCCACGACACCGGCGCGCACCAGCGGGATGTCCAGCGTACGGAACCGGTTCGGCCCGGGCTCGATGCTCACGGCCCCGAACGCCGGCACGACTAACGGCGACTCGATCGAGAGCGAGTCCACCGTCACCGAGACCGGCTCGAACGGCACCAGATCCCACACGCGGAACCAGCCGCTCGAGTCCGACCGCGCCTCGCTCGTACCCACGAGCACGCGCACCCCCGGTACGGCCGACTCGCCGACATCCCAGCGGCCGTTACCGTTCTCATCGAGGAACACGCGGCCCGTGAGCCCTGCCCGCTCGAGCGAGGGACCGGGCGCGTACGTCAGCTGCCCGCTGGAGCGGTTCCAGAGGACCGATCCCTGCACGAATTGCGACGCCGTGGTCACGCCGGTGGTCGGCGCGCTGACCAGCGTCAGCGTCCGTACCGCCGGGAGGTAGCTCGAGAGCGTGAACGTGAACGTCGTGCCGGGGGTGCCCTGCAGCCTCCCCACGCCGACTTCGAGACGCACCCCCGACCACAGCGGCCGGGCGGCGAACAGCTGGACGGCCTGGAGCGCGCCATCGAGCTGCTGCTCGACGTGCGCGCGCATCCATACAGTGCCGAGCAGCGGGCCGAGGCCCGGGCGCGGCAGCGTGAACACATCGACCCCGGCGAAGGGGCGCGTCGTAGGGACGTCGCTCGCCTGCGCGTCGTGCTGGAGGCGCACGAACGGGACCAGCCGGACGTCATGGGTTTGGATCGACGCGCCCAGGCGCGCTGCCGTGGTTGCGCCGGTCGCGGTGCGGGTGCCGCCGAGCTGCCCGTCCAGGTAAAAGAAACCCGACGCTGCGATCGGTCGCAGGAACCCGGTGAGCGCCCACGACGAGCGCAGGCCGGCGGCTTGATACGCGGGTGCCGTGTCGTGCGCGTAGGCCGTGTACCCAACCGCCAGCTGCAGGTTGAGCGAAGGCTCGAACTGCACGCCCGCCCCCGCCGAAGCGCCGGCCACCGCCTCGAGGTTCACGGCCCAGGCGTTGGTCGGATTGACCACCATCGTCACGTACGGATGGGTGCGGTTCGCGAGAGTGTCGCGCCAGAACTGCTCCAGGCCGGCGCGGACTGTCCAACGCGGTGTCACTCCGTAGCGGAGGTCGAGGTTGCCGGTGGCGCGGCAGGTGGGCGCCCCGCAGCGCCCCGCCGAGAGCCCGTACTCGAACTGGTGCGCGGGGAGCAGCTCGCTGAGCACGCGGTACGTGCGGTTGAACTCCCGGACCTCGCCCAGCGGCCCGTACGCGACGAAGTCCACCGGGTTCTCCCCGTAGCGCACCGGCAGCGCGACGGCGAACCGGCCTCGACGGTCGGTCGAGTCCAAGGCGACCAGATCGCCGCCCCGGTATGCCTCGACCGTCCAACCGGGATCGAGCTGGCCGTCGTACCGGGTCGCGCCCAGCAGTGAGGGCCGCAGATACGGGGCGTTGGTGATGAAGAAGCCTCGCTGGGAGCGCATCTGGGGGCCGGTCGTGAACCCGTCGCCGATCCGCAGCTGCCTCACCCATCGTCCGTCCCGCCACACGCCCGTCCACGACCCCTCCCCCTGCGCGTGGCCGTCGCCGGTGGGGCCGACGCTCTGCACCCCGAGCCGCAACGAGCCGCCCAACGCGTCCGCGCCGAGTGCCAGCGAATAGGCCCCACCCCCGAGCGGCTGGTCGCCCGTGGCCAGGAACGAGTAGTCGGCTACCAGGCCGTCCCAGCGCGGGCGCTCGAGGCCGAACGAGCGCTCGACCGGGAGCCCGCTCGAGCGCTGGAGGAACGCCTCCCGCGCCGCCTCGCGCCGCAGCCGCTGGCCGATCGGCAGCTTGCCGGGATCTATCCACGTGACGGTCAGCTCCCCCCAATCGACGAGCAGCCGCGATTGGAACAGGTCGCTGAGCCGCGCAGCGCCGACGTACAGCTCGTTGTTCTTGAAGAGGCGATACATCGGCTCGACCCGCACGAATCGAAGCCCGAGCCTCATCGTGTCGCTACGCACATCGAGCAGCAACCGGCGACCTCCCGGGTTCAGGGTTGCCTCCAGCCGACCGTCGGGCGACAGCCGGTAGCCAGCCTCGCCCAGCTGGAGCAAGGCGGTCACGGGCACCAATGCCTCGGTACCGACGCGGTACGCCGACACGGTGCGGCTCGCGACCCGGCCCACTTGCAGCTCGACAAGGACCGGCTCGGGCTCGGAGTCCGGCGGCCCTCGGTCCGCGCGAAACGCCGGGGGCTCCTGGGCCGCGCCGCCCCGAGCCACGCCGGCCAGCGCGACGAGCAGCGCGAGCGCCACACCGACTGGGCGCCTCACGGCAGGCGCAGCTCCACCGAGTCGCGCACGGCGGAGGCCTGGAGCACCACTGCCGGGTCGAGGTCCTCACGATCCGTCACGAGCTCATAGCGCAGCCAGTAAAGACCGGGAGCGAGGCCAGCGACGGCGAGTGCGTAGCGGGGCTCCATCACGAAGTACACGGCGATCGGGGCGCTCAGCGTGCTCCGCACCTTGCCCGTCGAATCCACCAAGGTCGCTCGCACCGTGCCTACGTAAGCGGCCGTCAGCCGGCGTTCCAGGCGGCTCCACACCTCGACCGAGTCCCGGCGGATGCGCACGCGCAGGTTCGAGAGCGCCACCCCGGTCGCCACGGGCCCCTTGCGGTACGCCACACCGATGTTCGTATTCACCACCAGGTTCAGCTGCACGCGCACAGCCGCCGTGTCCCCGACGCCACCGATCGGCAGCCGGCCACCGCGCGCTGAGATGATCAAGCGGGCCCAGTACTCGCCGTCTGGGAGCCCCGCGGGCGGAGTGACCAGCAGTCGCACCGTCTGCCGCTCGAGTGATGCGATGGTGAGGCGCCGTGGGAATGCCTGGACCCACTCCGCCGCGGAGGGTAACATCGAGTCGGGGTGCTCCACCGTCCGCAGGGCGAAATGGCCCAGCGAATCGGTGACGGGATACCCGAACGCCGTCGAGATCGTGATCTCGGCAGGCTCGGGGTTCGGGTTGTAGAGCGTCACCGTGCCGTTGCGGCGCGCGTGGTCGATGTAGACGGCGTGCGGCGCGACCAGGACGCCCTGGCCGGCGAGGGGTGCGGCGCCGCCCAGCGCGACCACGAGCGAAACGAACCGGAGGCGGGGCATCAGAAGAACACCACGGTGAGGATGACCGTCCCTGTGTAGCTGCCGGCGCGCTGGTTGACGGCTGGGTTTACCCTGCCGCCCAGGAAGACGGACACTTTGGGGTTGGGGGTGTTTGGGAGAGTCAAGGTCTGCGACGTGCGCGGGTCCCACGTCACCGTCTCATTGCCGACCGACTGGGTCGGCGAGTATCCCGCGTCATCGGCGCCGAACACGACCGGCAGCGTGGCGCCTAGCGGACCTGTCATCACAGCCGGGAGGACAAACGTGAGCTGTACATCTCGGTTCTTCTTCCCCGACAGGTCGAACCGCCCGCTGTTCACAGCATCCGTCCGGGAGATGACTCTGGCGATGCCCTGGAAGACTAAGCCGAAGCCGAGGTCTCGGACGCCGGTCACGCCGTTCTGCTGCGCAGCCAATGGCAGCGCCGCGCCTAGCGCGAGCGAGAGGGTCGTCAGGGTAGCGCGCATCGGCCTTTGCTCTGGTGGAGCTTGCGACCGCGCCGGCGGGGGCTTGGTATCATGCCCCCGCCGGCGCGTCACAACCCCACCTCCAGAGCTCGTGCGGTTAGTAGACCACCGTCATCTGCACGGTGCCGACATAGGCTCCCGCCGCCTGGCTCACCGACGGGGTCACCGTTCCACCGACGAAGACGAACAGGTTGCCGGTCGCGCTCAGCGTGGCCCCGGTCGCTCCCGCGAACGAACCGATGCCCGAGCCCGCCGGGTCATTGATCCCGTTGAAGCTACCCGTGAAGCTGATCGGGAGGTTGTTGAGACCGAAGGTCAGGTTCGCCGGGACCACAAAAGAGAGGCTCACGCCGGCGCTGCCCTGCCCCGTGACGGTGAAGCGGCCCGCGCTGGCACTGCCAAGCGCGACCCCCTTGGGGACACCCGGGAATACCTGGCCGAAGTCCAAAGCACTGGCCGCCGTCACGACGATCGGCTGCTGCACCGCTGCCGTCACGTTGATGGTGGCGTTGTTCTGGGCCTGCGCGGCGGCGGCACCAGCAGCCACCAGGCCAAGCGCAAGCATCGTAACCCGCGTCGCTGTATACATTTGTTCTCACACGCTCCTATGGAGGTGGAACATACACTGTCACAACACCCTAAGGGAGCGCTGCGTGTTGCGCGCCCCACCACGCCATAAGAAAAGCAAGCCCTATGCCCGACGGCGCAGATCGCGACAACTGTCAATCTTCGATACACCCCTGCGACCCGAAGGGAGGCCAATCTAGGGACAGGGTTTGCGCGCGCAATAGCGTGGGGACTGTCAAACAATACGACATAAGAGAGATACGGGGGACGCGGGACACTGTAGCTATAAAACATTGTGCAGCAATTACTTACGACGATTGATCGGCTGGGTACGCAGCATGCTTTGTCACTGGGCGGGAGACACGTTCACTGATCCGAGGAGCATGACATGCCACACGACAGCCGATTCACCGCACCGAAGGGTATCCTCCTGGCCGCGCTCCTCGGGCTGGCCGCTCTGGCGGTACCCAGCGTCGCGACCAGCCAGGCACGTGGCACTTTGCAAGTCACCGCCACCGTGGTGAATACGCAGTCGGCCTTCGCGGGGCTCGCCGCCGCAACCGTGGCCGCAAGCACGTGGGCGACGACTGGCAGGACCGTAACGAACGATGTCTCGACGGTGGCACAAGTTACGATCAGCCACGACGCCGCCGTCCCCTCGTCAGGGACTCAGCCGGCCGGCGCTCTCGTGGTTGAGATCGCTTACCAGAACTAGCGACGCGTTACGGCAGGCCCAGCCGCTGCTTGAGCTGAGGGGCGAACAGGGGCGCGGCGTGCTTGATCGGCACCGACAGCGCGAACCCTGAAGCCTGCGGCAGCCCCGCCCGGTGGATTGCGATGACCTCTCCGTTCGCGTTGAAGAGCGGACTTCCCGATGAGCCGCCGATTGTCATGCCGTCGAACTGAATCACGTCCTCCGTCGCTCGGGAGATGATCCCCGCGGTCATCGAGGTCCGTACCACCGCCGAGCGCAGACGCGCGAACCCGGAGCCTGCGGGATAGCCGATCAGCGCCGCCGGTTCCCCCTGGCGCGCCTTGGTTCCCCTCCAGTCGATCGCGCTAAGGTACGGCCCCTGGTAACCGCGGACCTTGATGACGGCGATGTCGCGCTCCTGTGAGGTGGCGATCACGTCGGCTCCGTGGGCCTGCGCCTGATCGGCCATGGTCACCCAGATCGTGTCGGGCCGGGCATGCTGGGAGTCCGCGACGACGTGCCAATTGGTCAGCATGTAGCCGTCGCCGGTGATCGCGAACCCCGTACCGCTGTAGTAGTCGCGCCCGAAGCTCACAGTGATGAGGCCGACGGCCCCCTGACTCTGCTGCGCGATGGTCGCGAAGTCGGTGGCGCGGATGGCCCGCAACTTCGCGTCCAGGCCCTGCGTCGTCTGCTCGGCCGCGGAGACGGCGCGCCGCAGGCTGTCGATCATCGCCTGCGAGGGTGCCCGCCGCTCGGCGGCGGCGAGTTCGTCGCGGAGCCGCTGCACCTCGCCCTGCGCCGCGATGCGGCGCTGCTCGCCGGCCTGCAACTGGGACGAGAGCGCGACCTGGGCGCGCTCCAGGGCGGCACGCAACTCGGCCGTGCGGGCTTGGGCCGACTCGAGCTGGGTCCGCAGACTCTCCACCAGCGCAGCGGGCGCCGCCGCCGCTCGGGCCGCCTCGAGCTCCCGGCGCAGCCGCTCGGTCTCGGCCCGCGCGGAGTCTTCCCCGGTGCGCCGCGCCTGATCCGTCTGGCGCACCTCCGAAGACAGCAACCAGTACACGCCGTATACTCCCCCCCCGAGGAGCAGCGCCAGGATCGCGAGGAACACGGTCAGCCAGCGCAGCCGGCGCCCCTGATCCTTCCCGACTTCGGCGGCCACCGCTCTGAGGAACCCCGTCGACCCGCGCCGGCCCTGCTTGCGCTCTTCCCTCGCCTGCGCGATGGCGTCGGTGATCATCCGGCGGAGCGTCTTCTGACCGACGGGCGCCTGACGCCGCGCGGCCGGCAGCGTGGGAGCGGTACCGAGCCCTTCAACGATCAGCACGGGCCCACCCGCCCCCAGCATGATGCGATCCCCCAGGCGGATCGGCATGGACTCGGTGACCCGCTCGTCATTCACGAACGTGCCGTTGGTGCTGCTGAGGTCGCTGATCACCAAGCCACTGGTCGGACCCACGGTCAGCTCGGCGTGTACGCGCGAGACGATCGTGTCGGTGGGAGCGACGGGTTGGATCTCGCACTCACGGCCGCGGCCCAGGCGGATGCGCGTGCCGCGCGCCTCGTAGCGGCGGCCGGTGGCGGCGCCGAGCAGCGTCACGCCGTAAGCGCGCGCTTCCGCGGGCGTATGACGCTCCGGGGAACCCGCATGGCCCGGTTGCTCCGGGATCGTGGTCGCGAGGTCCTCGGCGACCGCCGCCACGGAGTAGCGCGGGCCGGTCTCGCCGAGGCCGATCACGTCCCCCGCCTTGAGGAGAGCCTCGGTTGCGAGTCGTCCGCCGTTCAGGGACGTGCCGTTCCGGCTGCCGAGGTCCTTGAGTTGCCAGCCGGTGGCACCGTGACGCAGCTCGGCGTGGAGCGCGGACACGACTCCCGCATGGGCTCCCGACACCACCACCGCACAGTCGGGGCTGCGGCCCAGGCGCGCCACGTCGCCGCGCACCTCGGTGGCGTGTTGGGTCCCGAGGTCGATCAGCTTGAGGTACGGCACCGGGCGATAGTAGGGAAGCAGACCGCTTGCGTCAACGAGCGCCGCGCGTCAATCCAACGGCTTACACCCGCGCCGCGTGAGCGCTCTTCCGGCGGTCGGGAAGCAGGCGGCGCTGCGCACCTGATCGCCGCACCGCCCGGCGGCGCTCTTGCGCCGTGCGCCGCTCCAGGCCGGCGCGCCGATCCGTCTCGACCGGCTGGCTGTCCCGCCGCCGGTCCGGCCCGAAACGGCGATCTACACCCGCGCGCCGGTCGTCCAGCAGGCGGCGGTCGCGGAGCGAGCGGCGGTCGGGGAGCGGTTCGTAGCCCATGGGCTGGCGTCCAAGCGGTCGGCGTCGGCTCCTAACCTACCCGCCAGCGTGGAGCCCGGCTAGTGCTTCTCCGCCCGCAGCCGCACGTCGACGTCCGTGATGACTTCTTCGGCGCGGCCCTTCCGGACCCAGCCGCGGTGCCTGCCGCGGTCGTGCCTTTCCGTCAGGCCGCGTACGACCACGCGCTCGCCCTCATGGTTGACGAACACCCGCACCACTTCGTCGTCGCCGCGACGGGCCCAGATAATCCGGTTCGGGCCGGCCTGCTCCACTCGGTACACCACGTACCCGCGGTTCACCAGGACCTCGCGCGTCACGACGACGACGCGCTCCGCCGGCACGACGTACACGTACTGCGGAGGCTCGGCGTACACCACCTCCGCGCGCGTGTAGGCGCCGGGGCCGCAAGCGGCGAGGGCAAGCACGAGTATCAGGTTGGGACGCTGCATCGGCGCTCCAAGGAGAGGTGTCGATTAAAGACTCGGCAACACCCCGATTCGTTACAGCCGCCCGGCGCTGGCACGGGAGCCTTAGATTGACGGCGCCATGACGCAGCCGACACCCCCCGCCGACCTGCTCGACAGTCTGATGCGGGCTTTGGAGCCCACCTTCCGGCTGGACGACCTCGTGGCGTTGTCGCCCGAGCGCGCGCTGTACCGAGCGTGGGATCGCCTGCTGAAGCGCTCGGTGGCCCTGCGGGTACACCTGGTGCCCGGCGCGCCGGGCCGCGCCTGGTTCCTGCGGGAGAGCGAAACGCTCGCGGCGCTCGACCACGCGGCGATTCGGCACGTGTACGCGGCCTGGACCGCGGGCGACTTCGCGTACCGCACGGCCAACTGGATCGAGGGGGAGAGCCTGGCCGACGCGATGCGCCGGGGCCAGCGGCCGATCCCCACGGCGCACGCGATGGTGCGCGATCTCCTGGGAGGCCTGGAGCACGCGCACGCGCGCGGCGTGATCATGCGCCGCATCGTGCCCACCACGCTGATGATCGAGATCTCCGGGCGCCCAGTGATCACCGATCTGCGCTACGCCAACTGGTGCCTGGCCGAGGTGCCACCGGAGGAGCGCGGCGCGGGCGGCGCGTTCGCGGCCCCGGAGGTGCGGGCCGGCGGCGCGGGGGAGCCGGCGAGCGACGTGTACGCCGTCGCCGCGATCGTGTATTACTCGCTCACGGGACGGGAGCCCGATCCCGACCCGGCGAAGCTCGTCCCGCCCCGCCGGGTCCGGCCCGCCGTGCCCGCGGTCCTGGAGCGCGTCCTGCTTCGGGCCCTCCAGCCCCAGCCCGGCGACCGCTACTTCACCGCCACCGAGATGCTGGAGGATTTCGTGCGCGACGCGGGCGTGTACCAGGAGCCGGCCGCGGCACCGCAGGTCGTCGAGGCCGGGTTCGAGCGCCGCCTGCGGCGCGCGCTGGGCGACGACTACGAGCTGCTGGACGAGATCGGCTCGGGTGGCTTCGGGCGCGTGTTCCGGGCGCGCGACCTGGCGTTGGAGCGCGAGGTCGCGATCAAGGTGCTGCATCCCTCGCTCACCGCCGACCTGGGCGTGGTGGAGCGCTTCCGGCGCGAGGCCCAGCTCGCCGCCAAGCTGCGCCACCCCAACGTCGTGAGCATCTACGACATCATGGGGCGCGCCGGACTGCAGTGGTACACGATGGAACTCGTGCCAGGCATGAACCTGGCGCAGCTCGTCGGGAAGCAGGGGCCGCTCACCGTCGAGAGGACCGTGCGCCTGCTCGACGAAGCGCTCTCGGCGCTGGAGCAGGCGCACCCCCTGGGGTTGGTGCACCGGGACTTGAAGCCCGAGAACATGCTGATCGAGCCCGACGGCCGTCTGCGAATCACGGATTTCGGGCTCGCCCTGGCGCTGCGCGGCGACGTCCGCTACGGCGGCGCGACTTCGCGCAGCGGCACCCCGCAGTTCGCGGCGCCCGAGCAGCTGCTGGGCGAGCGCGTGGACCAGCGGGCGGACCTGTACTCGCTGGGCGCCGTGGCGTACTTCGCCCTGCTCGGCCGGCCACCGTTCGACGGCACCACCCCGGAGACGATCCTCGCGCGGCAGACCACGGACGATCTTCCCCCGCTGCACGCGTCGCGCGGCGAAGTGCCCAGGGAGCTGGAGGAGGTGCTCCGGAAGGCGGTGACCGGCGAGCCGGCAGGCCGCTACTCGAGCGCCCAAGAATTCCGGCGGGCGGTCCGCCGGGCTCAGGGGTTCTTGCGGCGGCTCGTGGTGTTTCTGCGGGGTGACTGACGCTCCCCTATTTGACAAACAAACGCTTTCACTACAGAATCCGCGCATGTCCTCGTGAGCACGCCCATCCCGATCCCGGAGGTGCCCTATGCGCAGCTACGTTCGTCTGTGGCCTTCACTCCTGGCGTTCGGGGCGGCCTGCGGCGGGAGCTCCGGGCCGACGTCGACGGGAACCAACAACAATCCGCCGCCCACAGCACCGCCCACCGCGAGCGTGAGCATGACGGACTTCGCCTTCACGCAGGCGGCGATCACGATCAAGGCCGGCACCATGGTGAAGTGGGTGAACAACGGGGGCACGTCCCATACCGCTACGAGCGACGGGGGCGTCTCGCCCGCGTTCGACAGCGGCACGTTGGCCGCTCCCGGCACCACCACGGATCCCTATGGGGGGACGACGACGACGCCGGGTGGCTCCTATTCGACGACCTTCTCCACTCCCGGCACCTACGCGTACCACTGCACGTTTCACGGCACGCTCCACAACATGACAGGCACGATCACCGTCACCCAGTGACCTAGCGCCAGCGGAAGATTTTCAGGGCGACGACGAAGCTCACGGCGCCCCAGCCCGCGACGATTGCGAGCGGGGCGCCGAGTCGCAGTAAGCCGGTGCCGTCGATCATGACCGCGCGCAGCGCGTCGTTGAGCGCCGTGAGCGGCAGGGCCTTCACGAACGGCTGCACCGCGTCCGGGAAGCGTGCGTATGAGAAGAACGTCCCGGAGAGGATCCACATCGGGAGCATCACCAGATTCATCAGTCCCGATACGGCCTCGATCGTGCGCGCCCGGCTCGCGACCAGCATCCCGAGCCCCGCGAACGACAGCGCGCCGAGCACCGTGACGAGCGCGAGCGACCCGAGCGACCCCCGCACCCCCACGCGGAACATCAGCCAGCCGAAGCCGACGAGCGCCGCGATCTCGAGGAAGAGAAACAGCAGGCGGGACAAGACAAAGGACGTCAGGTAGTGGCTGCGACGCATCGGCGTGGCCATGAAGCGCTTGAGCAGCTTCTTGGTGCGGGCCTGCACGACGGAGAAGCCTACCCCCCACAGACCGCTTCCCATGAGGTTCATGCCGAGCAGCCCGGGGATCAGGAAGTCGATGTAGCGCGAGCCCGGCTCGACGACCCGCTCGTCGCGCACGCTGGCCACGTCGGGGCGGCCGCGGGCGCGCTGCAGCACCTCGTCCGCCTCCAGCCGCGCCAGCCGGCTCTCGGTACGGGTCGAGTCGTAGCGGTACACGATCGGCTCTCCGGGCACCACGAGCAGCGCGATGCGCCCCGTGCGCAACTGGGCACGTGCCTCAGCCGAGTCGAGCACGGCGGCGACGAGCGCGGGTGAGCGGTCGAGCGCTACGGCGATCGCGCTGTCTCCCGGCGTCCGGAGCACCGCTACCTTCAGCTCGCCTGGCCCGCGGTTGCGGAACGCGATGCCGAGCGCGAACGCCAGCACGAGCGGGAACCCGAACACCCAGAAGATCGCTTCGGGCTCGCGATAGAACTCGCGCATGCGCGCCAGCGTGAGCTGGACGAGCGGATGATCACGCATCCCGCAGCTGCCGGCCCGTGAGCGAGACGAATACGTCCTCGAGCGTGGCGTGGTGCGTGGCGAGCATCGACAGCTCGGCGCCGCGGCGCTCCAGCAGCGCGAGCAGCGCCGGCACGGCGCGGTGCACCGCCGTCACGGTGAGCGCGGTGCGATCCGGCGCCGGGCGTACCGCCTGGACGCCGGGCAGGGCCGCGAGCTCTTCCGGCAGCGGCGCGTGCCCGGCGCCGTTCGCAAGGGCGAACTCGACCACGTGCTCCGCGCCGAGCGAGGCGATCAACTCCGTCGGCGTCCCCAGCGCGATCACCTTGCCGTGGTCCATGATCGCCACCCGGTCGCACAACCGCTCCGCCTCTTCCATATAATGAGTCGTGAGGAGCACCGTGCCGCCCGCTCCGCGGAACCGGAGCACGACCTCCCACAGCTGGCGGCGCGACTGGGGGTCGAGCCCGGTGGTCGGCTCGTCGAGGAACAGCAGCTCGGGGCGGGAAACGAGCGCACACGCCACGGCGAGCCGCTGCTTCTGTCCCCCGGAGAGCTTGCCCACCCACGCCCCCCGCTTCTCCTCCAGCTCGACCAGCGCGAGCACCTGGTCCACGGTGTGCGAGTTCCGATAGAAACTGCGAAACAGCCGCACCGTCTCCTCGACGGTCAGCTTGTCGGCGAGCTGCGTCTCCTGGAGCTGGACGCCGAGCCGCTCGCGCAGCGCCCGGTCCGCGGCGCCGCTCCCGCCCCACCGCACCCCGAGCACGGCGACGTCCCCGGCATCGGGAGGTGTGAGTCCTTCGAGGATCTCGATCGTCGTCGTCTTGCCGGCGCCGTTGGGCCCCAGCAAGCCGAAGCACTCGCCCGCGTCCACGGTGAGGTCGAGCCCGGCCACCGCGACGACGTCCGCGTAGCGCTTGACGAGGTTGGTGCAGCGGATCGCCGCCACGCTCAATGGGGCGGCTCGGGCGCCTTCTTGGGATCCGGCGTCATGGCCTGCTTGAGCGCCTGGTCGAGCTGCATGCGCAGGCTGTTCACGCCGTCGGTGAGGCCCCGGATCTTCATGGCGATCCCGCCGCCCCGTCCCGCCATTACCGACATCGCCCCGGCCACGTCGGCGATGGTCCCGACGCCCGACGAGAGCGCGCGCTGGCGCATTTGCGAGAGCTGGCGTGCGATCGACTCGCAGATGTTGCTGATGAGCTGCGACTTTGCCGCGCGGTTGGAGTCGAGCTCCGTGACCAGCTTGCTCACGTGGTCCACGGTTTTCTGAAACTCGAGAATCTCGGCGACGCGCCGTTGTTGGTCGGCGCTGAGCTTGGTGGCCATGGGAGTTCTCAGTCCTGTGATGCGATCGCTTCGGTCAGGACGCGCCCGTCCAGCGGCTCGCTCGGCGTGAGACCGAGCAGGCGCGCCAGCGTCGGCGCGATATCCACCGTGTTGACTCGGCCGGGATAGACTCCGCGACGGAATCCCGGGCCCCAGAAGACGAGCGGCACGTGCGCGTCGAAGTCGTTCGGCTGCCCGTGGGTCGCGATGGCGAGGTTCGGGTAGCTCCAGATGCAGTACGGCTGGAGCGTCACGACGAGCTCCACGCTCGCGTCCGACGGGAGGCTATGGACCCAGCGGCGCACCACGGCGGCGGTCGTGTCCGCGCGGGCGAGGTCCCCCGGCCGGTCCACGCGCGTCACGCCCGGGAGCGCACCCAACCGCGCCGCCACGGCGGTGACGACGCTGTCGACGTCGACCCCCAAGGCCGCGAGCTTCGAGCGGTCGGGCAGCAGCAGCATCCCGCTCTCGAACCCGAACCAATCGGCGCCGCCCACCCGCGCATCGAGCGCGGCGTTGACGCCGCGGATGACGCTGTCGGGGACGACCCGCTGCGCCCCGGGATGCCCCAGCGCGCGTGAGCGCTCCGGGAACGGCGTGATCCCATGGTCCGCCGTCAGCACCACGTCGACGTTCCCGCTGCCGTACCGCACGAACAGCTGCTGCAGAAACCAGCCGAGGCTGCGGTCGAGCCGTATTACCTGATCATGCATCTCGCGCGAGTCGGGGCCGTAGGCGTGGCCGATATAGTCGGTGGCGGAGAGACTCACCGCCAGCAGGTCGGTCGCGCCGCGGCCGCCGAGCTGCAGCGCCCGCATCCCCTCCAGCGCAAGGGCGAGGGTGAGCGAGTCCATCCCGGGCGTCGCGAGAAAGGCCAGGGCGGCCCGGTTGCTGTCGGTCGGCAGGCGGTGCGGAAACGTGAAGTCGTGGCCGCTGTTCTCGTACGACACGCTGTCGGGTTCGTGGTACGCCCGCTCCGGGAGCAGCAGCGTCCAGGCCTTGCCCGCGGCCTTGAAGGGGACACGCTGGGCGTTAAACGTCTGCAGCCACGTGGGGAGCGAGTCGGCGTAGTAGTGGCTGGTGGTGAAAGCACCGTAGGAGTACCAATAGACCTGCGCCTTCGCGCGACCGAGCGGCAGGATGGCGCCGCGGTCCTTGCCCGACACCGACAGGGCCCGCGCGCCGGGTTCCGCCGCCTGGAGCCAGTCGAACAGGGCGGTCCCGCGGAAGCGCACCGGCGACGCCCCCGGACCCGGGCTGCCGACCAGCGGCGCGGTCGAGTCCGGCACACCGGCGGTGTTCCGAATGATGCCGGTGTGTGCGGGCCACCGCCCCGACAGGATCGTGGAGTGACCGGGCGCCGTCTCGGTGACGGCGTGGTCCTGGTAGGCATCCGTAAAGGAGGCGCCCCGCTTCAGTAGCAGCGCCAGCCCGCCGTTCAACTGCTCGCGATAGCGGTCGAGGTAGTCAGGCCGCAGCTGGTCCACGGTGATCACGCAGACCAAGCGCGGCTTGGGGGACGGTTGGGCCCCCAACCCGGCGAGGAGCAGCAGGAGTGCAGGATTCATGGCCGAAAAGTAACGAGGGTCAGGCCACCTGGGCGGTCGCCGTCACCGGCTCGCCGCGCGGCACCTGCGTCGCCATCAGCAATGCCAGGGCGATGATCACGGCGCACGCGAAGAACGGCACGCTGGGCCCGAGGTGCTGGTAGGCGAGGCCGGCCCAGATCGGCCCCGCCACGCTGGCCACACCACGCAACGCCTGCTGCACTCCCATCATCAGACCGAATTCGTGCTTATCGGCGCGATGGCTCACCAGGGCCGAGTTGGCCGGGAATAGGAGCGCCGTCCCGAGCGGCAGCAGGACCTGAATCAGCAGGAACATCGGGACCGACGGCGCCAGCGGCAACAACGCGTAGCCGAGCGCGTACAGCGTCGCCCCGAGCCGCATCGTCCGCACCTCGCCGAGCCGATCGTTCACCGGACCGACGACCAAGGCGCGCATCAGGACGCCGACCCCACCGAACACCGTGAAAAACCACCAGATGTTCGTGGGGCCGATGCCGAAGCGCCACGCGAGATAGATGGTGAACACCGCCGGCGCGGAGTTGTACGCGAGCATCGCGACGGCGTAGATCCAGATGAGGTGGGCGGCGGGACGACCCGGATGACGGATCACCTCCCACAGCGCGTCACGCACGGGACGCGGCTCGGGTGCCCGCACCTGATGCCCGCTGGCCGTCGTGACGTGCGGCGAAAAGACCCGCGACTCCGGCAGCCATTTCCAGGCGAAGACGAGATTCGCGGCACACAGCGCCGCCGCCACGAGTCCGGGCGCCGACTCGCCCGCGCGGGCGGCGAACGATCCCACGACGGGCCCGATCACGACGCCCAAGCTCGTCGCCGCCGACAGCCAGCCCAACGCCTTGGCCCGCTCGTGCGGGGCCATAGTGTCGGCCACGTACGCCTGGGCGACGCCCGTCGTTCCGCCGCCCAGCCCCTGGACGAAACGCGACACGAAGAGTAACCACAGCGACCCGGCGAGCCCGAAGATCAGGTACGCAACGGCCGATGCCGTCAACCCCGCCAGCAGCGCCGGACGCCGGCCGTAGCGATCCGACACCCGCCCCCAGACAGGGGACGCGACGAGCTGCGCGACCGGGAACGACGCGGTCAGAAAGCCGATCGTCGTCGGGCTAGCGTGGAGATGGAGGGCATAGAGCGCGAGCAGGGGCAGGACCAGGGTGAGCCCGATCATGTCCACAAACGCCACCGCCATCAGGATCCCCATCCGCGTCATCGTCTCGCTCCTACCCCGAGGACCAGGCCGCTCACGACCATCAGGATCACGCCGAACGCCGCCGCCACGCCCAGCTCCGAGACGCGCAGGCTCGACATGATCTCGATCGAGATCGGGCGGTTGTCATACGTGTAGAGCACGATGGACGTCACGAAGTCGCCGAGCGCGGCCACGAACGCCAGGCTCGCGCCCGCCGCGAGTGCGGGCCGGAGGAGCGGCAAGGTCACCCGCCGGAACACACCCCACCACCCGGCGCCGAGGCTCGCGGCGGCTTCCTCGAGCGCCGGATCGAGCTGCCGGTAGCCGGCGAGCACGGCGCGCCCGGTCACGGGGAGGTTGCGCACCAGGTAGGCGAGCGGCAGCAGGACCACCGTTCCCACGAGGACCCACCGCAGCGTGATCGGGCTGGACACGCTGAACGTCGCCGCCAGGGCGATCGCGAAGACGGTCCCCGGCAGTGCCCACGGGAGCGCGACGAGCGTCTCGATCGCCCCGCGGAACCGGCCCGCCGCCTCCCGCGGCCGTCGCCGGCCGATGAGCGCACCCGCGGCGAGCGCCAGGACGAGGGCGGCGAACGTGCTCACGGTCGCCATCCACAGCGAGTTCACCAGGGGGCGCAGCCGCTCCGGCTCGCCGAACAGCCGCTGGTAATTCCCGAGTGAGAGCACCGGGGGTAGCGTCTCCGTCGTCCAGCTTCCGTACGGGACGAGCGACACGAGGGCGAGCGTGAGATGGGGCAGCAGCAGCAGGACGGCGAACAGCCACCCCGCCGCGGTCGCGAACCCGCGCACGCCCGGGCGGCGGATCGGGCGGCGGCGCGGGGCGGTCCCCTTGCCGAGCGCGATGAGCGGGTCATTGCCCTCGGTGCGGCGCAGCACGGCGAAGCCCACGACCGCGACCAGCGCGAGTGCGGCCGTCTCGACCATGGCGAGCGGCAGCTCGCCGTTCAACTTCGTCGCGACGATCTGCGTCGTCATGACCCGGAATCCCCCGCCGAACACGTACGGCGCGCTGAAGGAGCCGAGCGCCGCCATGAAGACGAGCAGTCCGGCGCCCCCGAGCGCGGGCCGCAACAACGGCAGCGTCACACGGGAGAGCGTGTCCCAGCGGCCCGCCCCCAGCGCCTGCGCCGCTTCGATGAGCGACGCATCGAGCTTGGCGAGCCCCGCGCGCGCGAGCAGATAGAAATACACATACATCGAGTACGCGTGGACGAGCAGGATCGCGCCCGCGCCCTGCAACCGCCACGGGGGCCGCGTCAGCCCCAGGACTGCCTGCACCGCCCGCGCCACGAACCCGGACTCCCCGTACAGAAAGAGGAACGCGATCACGCCGACGAAGGGCGGCAAGACCGCCGGCAGGGCGATGAGCGACCCCAGGGTCTTGCGACCGGGAAACTCGAGCCACTCGAACAGGAACGCGAGCGGCACCCCGATCGCGGCGGCGAGGGCGACGCTCGCGAGCGAGATCCACAGGCTCGCCCAGAGGGCCCCCCATTCGCCGGGCCGAGTCACGAACCGAGTGACGGCGTCGCCCCCTCCGGCGGCGGCGTCCGCTACGACGATGAGAATCGGGTACAGCACCAGCCAGGCGAGCAGCACCGTGAGAGCCGCCGCCGCGGTTGGGCCGAGCCGCGCGTTCACTCGCGTCCCGCCGCGAACGTCAGGACCCGTGTGGCCTCCACGTACACGCGGTCACCCACCCGCGCGGCGGCGGGGCCGGCCAACACCTCGAGCCGGTCGCCCGGCTCGGTCTCGACCTGGTAGAAGGCCGCGGCTCCGGTGTAGCGCCGCTCCCGCACGACGCCGGGCAATCCGGCGTCGGCGAACCGCAGCTGCTCGGGCCGAACGACCGTGACCTCCCCGTCGCGGCCGCCCAGGGCGCGAGCGGTCGCCCCCCGTACGACATTCGCCCGACCGACGAACGTGGCCACGAAGAGCGACGCCGGGCGCTCGTACAGGTCTTCGGGCGCCCCGACCTGCTCGAGCCGCCCCCGGTCGAGCACCGCGACGCGGTCGCCCAAGTCGAACGCCTCCTCCTGCTCGTGGGTGACGAACACGGTGGTGATGCCCACGCGCTTGATCAGCGCGCGCAGCTCACGCCGCGTGCGCTCGCGCAACGCCGGGTCGAGGTTGGAGAGCGGCTCGTCGAGCAGCAGCACCCGCGGCTCGGGGGCGAGGGCGCGCGCGAGCGCGACCCGCTGCTGTTGACCGCCCGAGAGCTCGTGCGGCTTGCGACGCTCGAACCCGGCGAGGTCGACCAGTTCCAGGGACGCGGCGACCTTACGGTCCCGGTCATGCCGCTCGAGTCGGTCCAGCCCGAAGCCCACGTTCTCTCCGACGTCCAGGTGCGGGAACAGCGCGTAATGCTGGAACACCATCCCGCAGCGCCGCCGCGCGGGCGGCAGCGCCGTCACGTCCTCGCCCTCGATCGCGATGCGCCCCCCGTCCGCCAGCTCGAACCCGGCGAGCAGGCGGAGCACGGTCGTCTTGCCGCTCCCTGATGGCCCGAGCAGCGCCACGATCTCACCGCGCGCGATCTCGAGCGACGCGGGGCCCACCGTCACGGTCGGCGACCACCGCTTACGGATGCCGTCGAGCGTGACGAACCCCGTCACGGCCCTGCCCTCTCTCTCCCTTCCCCCTTCCCGCGCACGTTCTCATCCCAGTATCGCATCCACTCCGCACCACGCTCGGCGAGCACGTCCCAGTCGACGTCCGCCACCTTCATCACGCGTCGTACCTCACGTGCCCAGGGCGGCAGCGAGTCCAGGGGGAGATCGAGCCGAGCCGGCAAGCGGTAGGCCTCGCGGGTGGCCAGCAGCTGGGCCTCGACGCTGCCCACGTATTCGACGAATGCGTCCGCCTGGGCGCGATGGCGGGCGCCCCGCACCACGCCGATCGCGTCCTCGATCACCGGGGTGCCGCTCTTCGGGAAGACGTAGCCGAGCTGCAGTCCGTCACGGCGGTTCAAGAGGATGTCCGGAAGGTCCCAGATCGTCACCAACCCTTCCTGGCGCACGATCTTCTGGTCGAGCAGCGGCCCGTTCAGCACGTACTCCTTGGTCTGCGCGTCGAGGCGGCGCAGCCACTGGAAGCCGGCGGCGGTGTCGCCCGTGTGTTTGAGACCGCGCTCGATGATCATCCCCCACACGGCGCGCATCGTGCCCGAGGCGAGCGGGTCGCGGATCAACACCTTGCCCTTCCAGCGCGGGTCGAGCAGGTCGTCCCAGTCGCGCGGCGCCTCCTCCGGCTTGACCGCCTGCTCTGCGTAGACGATGACGGCCGGCGTTTCGTACGCGGCGAAGTAGCGATCCCCCGGGCCGCGCCCGTGCGGACCGATCGCGCCCGCCCAAGTGGGCCGAAACGGCTCGAGCAAGGAGTCGTGCGCGCCGCGCGCGAAGATGGTCGCTGGGCCGCCGAACCACACGTCCGCCTGCGCGTTGGCGCGCTCGGAACGGAGCCGGTCGTACACCTCCTGCGAGCCCATGTCGAGCCAGCGCACGTCGACGTCGGGATGGAGTCGCTCGAAGCGGCGCTCCAGCAGGGTCAGAAGATCGCGACCGTGGGGAGAATAAATGACGAGGGGCGTGCGACTGTCCCCCGTACAGGCGCTCGTGAGGAGAACGAGCAGCGTGACGCGAGCGAGCAAACGCATTTCTATTTCTTGCGCAGCGCCAGCAGGTTCGCAAAGAGCCGATATGCACCGGGGATGCCCGCGGGGAGCTGCCGGAAGAAGCTCAGCCCGGTGTACACATAGGTGCCCTTGCCGACCGGCGCCACGAGCAGTCCGCCCGAGAGCGGCGGGCCGCTCGCATCGTGCATCTCGAGCAGCGGCGTGTAAGCCGGATCCCACTCGTGCGCGAAGTAGAGCCCGCGCTCCTGCACCCAGCCCCGCCAGTCGTCCGGACCTATCTCGTTGGGAAGGTGGAACACCGGGCTGGCCGGATCGAGCGGTGTGACCCGTGCGGTCTCGTCCGTGACGCGATCGTGGGGACGGGCGATGGCGAGCGGGTACGGCGCGAAGTTGCCGCTGACGAAGGGATACTGCTGATACTGCACGATCACGAGGCCGCCCCCGCGCGCGTAGTCGAGCAGCCGTCCGTTGCTCGCCACCAGCGCCGGATCGGTCTCGTACGCGCGGCTGCCGACCACGATCGCGTCGTAGCGCGACAGGTCGCCACGCGCGAGCGAGTCGGGCCCGAGCAGCTCGATCGGCACGCCCACCGCCTGAAGCGCCTCGGGCACGCGGTCCGAGGCACCGCGCACGTACCCCACGCGCGTGAGCGCGGGCAACGAGATGCGGGCCACGCGGATCTCGGCCGTGGATGGGTGAGTCACGGCGCGCGGTCGGATGTGCGGGTAGTCGATGACGACGAGCGCGCCCTCCCGCTTCTGTCCGGCCGCGCCAGCGGCGACTCGCAGCGTGAACACGCCCGGTCGCAGGTTGGGGGGCGGTGTGAGGGAGAGCGTGAGGCTCTTGGACTCGTCCTCCCGCTGGAACGTGAGGTCTTCGAGCGGCGGGGCCCGCCACCCGGCGGGCGGCGTGAGAGCCACTTGAGCGGTGACCGGGCCAGGCCCGCGGTTGGTGACGGTGATCGTGAAGTGCCCCGCACCGCCCCCCCCGCCCCCTCCGCCCCCCCCAGTGCGGCCGTCGATCGGCCAAACCACCAGGTCCGGCGTGACCGCGACGTCGAACGCCTGCGTGACCCAGATCGGCCGCCGGATCTCGCCGATCCGCTGGTCGCGGTAGCGGTACACCGCCTCGCGACGCAGCGTGAGCGGCAGCCCGGCGATCGTCAGGCGGAACGTCACCTCGACCGGCGGCGGCTCGAACGGCAGCCCCCGCCAACCAGCGGGGACGCCGGTCCAGTCGTACAAGGCGCCGGCGAGCGGCCGCCGCAGGAAGTAGGGTTGGGAGCGCGGCGCGTCGGAGGCCACGGTGAGCGCAAAGCGACGCGTCGCGACGCTCCCCGGAGGTACGGGCGACGTCGCGGGGTCGAGCCGCTCGATCGTCCAGCCGGCCGGCGCGCTCACGTCCACGCCATCGAGTGTGACGGAGGAGTCCCCCCCGTTCCACACGCTGGTCTCTAGCTGGAGCCGCTGGCCCGGAATCACGATGCCGTCATCCGCGGTCGCGTCGATCGCGACGCCGGCGGCAGTGGCGAAGCTCTGCGTGAGGATGACCTGCTGCCCGGAGTCAGCGGTGCCGAGCTCGCGCGCCGCGCGCGCCAGCAACGGGACGAGCGCCGCCGGATGAGAGGGGTTGAGCAAGGCCCGGGCCGAGTCGACCAGCACCGCGTAGCGGGCCACGCCGGGGAACACCGTATCGACCCCGGCGAACACGCCCCCGCCGCCCCCATCCCCTGACGCCCGTCCCCGGTCCCGCCACTCCACAAATGCGAGCCGTGCGAGGCTCGGCCCGGGTCGCTCGAGCTGTCCCTGGTCCTGCGAGCGGTGCTGACTGCGGCCGGCCATCGCAATCTGGTGATACGACCGACCCTCGACCGGGTCAAGCAGCCCCGCATCGAGGCGGAGCGTGGCGGCCGCGGTATCGACGTAGAGGGACCGATACAACTTCACGGGCCCCCAGCTCGAGTCGCGCAGTATCTCGAACGCCTGGCGCGCCAGGACGCCGGCGAGCTGGTGCTGGCCGTGACCGTCGCTCGGCGTGCCGGAGAAGACGGAAACGATGATCTGGGGTCGGAAGCGGCGCACCACGTCGAGCACGTCGCGCAGCAACGAGTCACGCGGCCAGAACCGCAGAGTCTCGTCCAGCGTCTTGGAGTACCCGAAGTCATAGGCGCGCGCGAAGAACTGGCGCGCGCCGTCGATGCGCCGGGCCGCGAGCAGCTCCTCCGAGCGGATGACGCCGAGCTCGGGGCCGAGCTCGGGGCCGATGAGGTTCTGCCCGCCTTCGCCACGGCTGAGCGACAGGTACGCCACCTGCGCCCCCATCCCACGCGCGAACAGGGCGACGAGATCCGAATACTCGTCATCGGGGTGCGCCCCGATCATCAGGACGCGCTTGTTCGCCCCGAGCTGCTTCAACGTGCCCGCCAGCGCCGCGACGCCGCCGGTGCCGGGTGGGGCGAATTGCCCCGCCACCGACCCGACGGCGCCGACGACGCAGGCGAGACTAACCCCGAGCGCGTGCCGCACTATGGCGAAACATAAACCACCCCGCCCTTCATCACGAACCGCACGCGCTCGAGCTCCGTGATGTCCTTCAGCGGGTCCGCCGCCACCGCGACCAGGTCCGCGTACATCCCGGCGGCGACCACCCCGATGTCCGGCTGACCCAGCAGCTCGGCGGCGAGCGACGTCCCAGACTTGATCGCCTGCATCGGGCTCATGCCGTATTGCACGTAGTATTCGAACTCCTTCGCCTGGTTGATCTCGGTCCAGGGGAACCCGCCCACGTCGGTGCCGAGCACGATCTTGACGCCCTGCTTCAAGGCGCGGGCGAACGCCCGCCGCTGATGCTCGGCCATCGCCTCCCAGGGGCCGCCCCGGGGCCCGGCGACGTAGCGTGACACGGTGACGGTAGGAACCCAGTACACGCCTCTCGCCGCCAGCACGCCCGCCAGAGAATCCGTCATCCCGTCGCCGTGCTCGATCGTATTCACACCGGCGCGCAACGCGGCCGCGATGCCGTCCGACCCGATCGCGTGGGCGGCCACGTGGCGTCCCAACCGGTGCGCCTCGTCGACGATGGCGCGTGCCTCGTCGTCGGTAAAGTTCACCCAGCTGTGCAGCACCGAGTCCGGTGCCGGCCCGAAGTAATAGCGCCGGTCCGAGTAGTACTTGATCCAGTCGGCCCCGTGGGCGACCTGCTCGCGCACGGCGAGGCGCGCGTTGTCCACCCCGTCCACCGGCTGCACGCCGTGCGGCAGCTCGAGCTCCCAGTTGTCGGACACGATCGGATACATTCCGGTCGGCGCCATGGCCCGCGTGGACGCGAAAATGCGCGGGCCCGGGACCTCACCGCGGCTCACCGCCCGCTTCACGTCCACGTCCGCGTACATCGCTCCTTCGGTCTCCAAGTCGCGGATCGCCGTGAACCCGTGCTCCAGCGCCACACGCGCGTTGCGCGCCGCGAGGATCGCGCGGTACGGGGTGGATTGGTACAGCAGCTGTTCGTTGTACGACTGCGCCGTGGGATCGCCCTGGAGCAGCAGGTGGGTGTGCACGTCGATGAATCCCGGCAGCAACGTCAGCGAGGACAAGTCGACGACCCTGGCGGTCTTCGCCTGTCCCTGCAGCTGAGCCAGCGGCCCCACGGCTTTGATGCGATCGCCTTCGACGAGGATCCCCACACCGCCCTGGGGGGCATCGGATCGGCCGTCGATCAGCCGGCCCGCCTTGATCAGGACTTGCTGCGGCGCGGTAGCTTTGGGCGTTTGCGCGGCGAGCGGGGTACACCAGACAACGGCCACGGCAAGCCGCAACGACCGGTGCATCGGTGGTCTCCTGTAGAGGCGAGGCGAATCTCCCCCTAACCGGTGTGCTGTCAAGGCGCTTAAGTTACGTGGGGAGGCAGCCATGACCATCACCGCCGCTCCGGAACGCAAGGTCAGCGCCGACGAGGCGCGCGAAGTCGCCGAAGCCGCACGCGAGCAGGAGTGGGTCGCGCCCAGTTTCGTGCGCGACCTCTTCCTCGGCAAACTGCGGCTGGAGCTGATCCATCCCTACCCCGAGCAGGACCCCGAGGAGATCACGCGGGCCCAGCCATTTCTCGAGCGACTCGAGCGGTTTCTGCGCGAGCACGTCGACGCCGATCGGATCGACCGGGAGGGCGAGATCCCGGACACGGTGATCCAGGGGTTGCGAGAGCTGGGCGCGTTCGGCATCAAGATCCCGCGCGAGTATGGCGGGCTCGGTTTGTCGCAGCTCTCGTACATGAAGGCGATCGAGCTCGTCTCCTCCCTCGACGGCTCGGTCACCGCGCTGCTCTCGGCCCACCAGTCCATCGGCGTGCCGCAGCCGCTCAAGATGTTCGGCTCGGAGGCCCAGAAGAAGAAGTACTTCCCCCGCCTCGCCCAGGGCGCGATCTCCGCGTTCGCGCTGACCGAGCCGGGTGTCGGGTCGGACCCGGCCGCGATGGAGACGCTGGCGGTGCCGAGCGGGGATGGGCAGGCGTGGATCCTCAACGGCGAGAAGCTGTGGTGCACCAACGGGACCAAGGCCGAACTGATGGTCGTGATGGCGCGGACGCCATCCAAGGTCACGAACGGGAAGGAAAAGCGGCAGATCACCGCCTTCATCGTCGAGACCAACTGGCCGGGCGTGGAGGTAGTGCACCGCTGCCACTTCATGGGGCTGAAGGCGATCTACAACGGCGTCATCCGGTTCACCAATGTCCGCGTGCCCAAGGAGAACGTCCTGTGGGGCGAGGGCAAGGGCCTGAAGCTCGCCCTCGTCACCCTGAACACCGGTCGTCTCACGCTGCCCATCTCCTCGGTCGCGGCGGGCAAGCGCTGCCTCGAGATCTCCCGGCACTGGGCGAGCGAGCGGGTCCAGTGGGGACGCGCCATCGGCAAGCACGACGCGATCGCGCAGAAAATCGGAGCGATGGCCGCGAACACGTTCGCGATGGAGGCGGTGGCCGAGCTGTGCGGGGCGATGGCGGACCGCGGCAGCTACGACATCCGGCTCGAGGCGGCGATCGCGAAGCTGTACAACTCCGAGGCCGGCTGGCGCATCATCGACGAGACGGTACAGATCCGCGGCGGTCGCGGCTACGAGACCGCGGACTCGCTGCGGGCGCGGGGGGAGAAACCCGTGCCGGTCGAGCGCATCATGCGCGACTTCCGGATCAACCTCATCTTCGAGGGCTCGAGCGAGATCATGCACCTGTTCATCGCCCGCGAGGCGGTGGACAAGCACCTCCAGATCGCGGGCGACGTGGTGCTACCCGGCAAGCGCGCCCTGGAGCGGTTGCGCGGGCTGCTGCGCGCGGCGCTGTTCTACAGCTGGTGGTACCCCTCGCGCTGGCTCGGCTGGGGCTTCTGGCCCAAGCACGCCGAGTTCGGCCCGCTCGCCAAGCACCTGCGCTACGTCGACCGGACCGCGCGGCGACTCGCCCGCAGCGTGTTCCACGCCATGGTGCGGTTCGGCCCCAAGCTCGAGTACCGCCAAGCGGTGCTATTCCGCCTGGTCGACGTGGGGGCGGAGCTGTTCGCCATCGCTGCGACCTGCGCGCGGGCGCAGTGGCTGCTGCGGCGCGACGGCGCGACCGGCCAGCGCCCCGTGGCCCTCGCCGACTTGTTCTGCAGCGAGGCGCGCGGGCGGGTCGACGCCAAGTTCAAGCAGCTGTGGCGCAACGCGGATGTCGCGGCGTATCGCGTGGCGCAGGACGTGTTGCAGGGTGAGCACCGGTGGCTGGAGCAGGGGATGGTGGAGCTGGAGTGAAGGCGGAACGATGGACAGATGGAAAGTTGGTAAGAGAGGCGGCGCACCAGCCGCCTCGAACTTTTTTAGCACTCCCGGGATGAGTTTGATAATGCTTGCCGGAGATCACAGCCTAGACTGAATCGGTATGATGCCCTACGAGCGCCTCAAGGCGTGGCAGAGCTGCCACCAATTGACCATCGCCACGTATCGAATTACGAATTCGTTCCCGAAATCTGAGCTCTACGGTTTGGTATCCCAAATGCGCCGCGCAGCCTTTTCGGCCGCCGCCAATCTCGCGGAGGGATCGGGTACGCGAGCTCGGCTTCGTCTCTGAGGGCGAGTGGAAAGAACTCAACGACCTGCGAGCAGAGGCGGGAAGGCTGACCTGGGGGCTGTACAGGCTGATCAGATCGAAAGAGACCACGCCTCGCACCTGACGCCGGCTCCACCCATTTCGACATTCCATCCTTCCATCGTTCCACCCTTCCATCTGCGATTCACGCCGCTTGATGCGCAATCATGATGCTCCGCAGCCGCTCCGGCGTCTCCCCCGTCATGTCGCCGTACGGCGCGGGGTGTCCTTTGGGCTCCACCAGCACGCTGGGGCACACCAGCTCGTAACGGCGCCCGCGAATCCGGTCCGCTGCGGGCTGCGTCGCGACCGGTGTAGCGATTACCACCTGCTTCGCTCCCAGCTGCTCGGCCGCCTTCGCGGCCGCGAGCACCTTCCACGGATATACCACCTGACCGTCCACGATGACCGCGACTTTGCCCGCGAGCGTCTTCACGGGACGTTGCGTGCGGTACAGGATGAGGTCCCGGGAGACGCGGGCGCGCGACTCGTCGATCGCGGCCGACAGCTTGTCGAGCAGCGCGCCGCTTGGCTGGAAGTCGGGATCCATCTCTGACGGCACCGACTCGGCGACGGCCCCGATGGGGGCGAGGTTCGAGCCGAGCTTGATGAAGGCGGCGACCAGCACGTCGAACTGGGCTCCCATCGCCCGGGCGGCGTTGGCCGCGATCTCGACTCCCTCAGGCGTGATGCCGAGCAACAGGCATCCGATGTGGCCCCGGGTCGCCAGCTGTTGCCCCAGCAGGGCGCCCGCCGCCGAGCGGGTCGGGTAGAGACTGGCGGGGTTGGCGGGCGCGGGGTGGGTCATGTGGCAGCCAAGATAAGGGGACGGGGGAGGACGGGGAAAGACGGGGAGCGGATCTCGCCCCGTCCTGCAGTGGTTATCTTTCGCCAGCCAAATCCAGGATGCCGCGCGTGCCCAAGGACACTCTCACCGTCGTCGACAACCGCACCGGCAAACAGTACGAGCTCCCCGTCCAGGACGGTACCGTCCGCGCCGTCGACCTGCGGCAGATCAAGACGTCGGCCGACGACGTCGGCCTGATGACGTACGATCCGGGGTTTCTCAACACGGCGGCGTGTCGCAGCGCCATCAGCTACATCGACGGTGACAAGGGTATCCTGCGGTATCGCGGCTATCCGATCGAGCAGCTCGCCCACCAGAGCACGTTCCTGGAGACGGCATACCTGCTGCTCCACGGAGAGCTCCCGTCGGCCGCGGAGCTGGATTCCTGGGTGTTCAACGTCACGCACCACACGATCGTCCACGAAAGCATCAAGAAGTTCATCGACGGCTTCCACCACGACGCGCATCCGATGGGGATGTTCGTGAGCACGGTGGCGGCGCTCTCCACGTTCTATCCGGAAGCCAAGCACATCCAGGACGAGACGTCGCGCTGGAACCAGATTTTTCGCCTGATCGCGAAGGCGCCGACGCTCGCGGCGTTCGCGCATCGCCATTCGGTGGGGATGCCCTACGCGTACCCGGACAACGACCTGAGCTACACTGGCAATTTCCTGAACATGATGTTCAAGGCCACCGAAGTGAAGTACACGCCGAACAAGACGCTCGAGCACGCCCTGGACGTACTGTTCATCCTGCATGCCGATCACGAGCAGAACTGCTCGACCAGCGCCATGCGCGGCGTCGGCTCGTCGCACGCAGATCCGTACTCCGCCATGGCCGCCGCCGCCGCCGCCCTGTACGGTCCGCTGCACGGTGGTGCGAACGAGGAAGTGTTGCGGATGCTGCGTCAGATCAGCACGAAGGACCAGATCCCGGCTTACATCGACCGCGTGAAACACGGCGAGTTTCGCCTGATGGGATTCGGCCACCGCATCTACAAGAACTTCGATCCGCGCGCCACCCTCATCAAACGGGTGGCGGACGAGGTGTTCGACGTCACCGGCAAGAACCCGCTGATCGACATCGCCGTCGAGCTCGAGCGGATCGCGCTCCAGGACGACTACTTCGTGAGCCGCAAGCTCTACCCGAACGTGGATTTCTACTCGGGGATCATCTACGAGGCGATGAAGTTCCCGATGGACATGTTCCCGGTGCTGTTCGCGATCGGCCGCACGCCGGGCTGGCTCGCCCAGTGGCAGGAGATGCTGCTCGACAAGGAGCAGAAGATCGCGCGGCCGCGCCAGATCTACACCGGCGCGCCGCAGCGAGACTACGTCCCCATCGAGAAGCGAGGCTAGGGCGTCGCGCAAGCACGTCCCGCGACGTCTACCGCCGCCGGCGTCCCCCCACTCGGGCGCGCACCGACCGCCCCGGCTTGGGCTGCCCTGCGACCGCCGCCTTCGGTTGCAGCGGCGGAATCGACGGCTCGAACCCCGGGATCACCTCGCGTGGGAACGTCTGCCCGATCAGCTTCTCGATGTCTCCCATCAGGAGCCATTCGTCGGGCGAGATCAGGGTCAAGGCCAGCCCGCGCGCCCCGGCCCGCGCCGTGCGGCCCACTCGGTGCACGTACACCTCCGGGTCGTTCGGGACGTCGAAGTTCACCACCATCCGGATCCCGTCTACGTCGATTCCGCGCGCCGCGATGTCGGTGGCGACGAGCACGTCCGCCTGCCCGCTGCGGAACGCGTCGAGCGTGCGGGTGCGGTGACTCTGCGCCTTGTCACCGTGGATCGCATGGGCGGGGATCCCTTCCTTCCGCAAGAAGGTCACGAGCTTGTCCGCCCCGTACTTGGTGCGCGTGAACACGAGCGTCTGCCCCGCCGGCTTGGCCCGCAGGATCCGGGCGAGCACGCCGCGCTTTTGCAACTTGTCGACCGCGACGGTCACGTGCTCGACCCCTTCGGCCGGCGTCGCGCGACGGCCGATCTCGACCGAGGCATGGCCGTCGAGTGCGCGGCGCGCCAACGCATCCACCTCGGGCGACACGGTGGCCGAGAACAACATCGTCTGACGTTTCTCGGGCAGCGCCGCGAGGATGCGGCGCACGTCGGGGGCGAACCCCATGTCGAGCATGCGGTCGGCCTCGTCGAGCACCAGCACCTCGAGGCGGGAGAAGTCCACGTGGCCGCGCTCCATGTGGTCGAGCAAGCGGCCGGGCGTCGCGACCACGATGTCGACGCCGTGCCGCAAGGCACGGGTCTGCGGCTCCATCCCGACGCCGCCGTACACGGCGGCCGCGCTGACGTGGAGATGGCGCCCGTAGGCGCGCGCGCTCTGCAAGACCTGCTCCGCCAGCTCGCGCGTGGGCACGAGAATGAGCGCCCGCAGGGCGGGTCTGGCGCCGCGCTGCGCGAGGCGCTGCAAGATCGGCAACATGAAGGCGGCCGTTTTGCCGGTGCCGGTCTGTGCGGACCCAATCAGGTCGCGCCCGGCGAGGGCGAGCGGGATGGCCTCCAGCTGAATGGGGGTGGGCTGCTCGTAGCCTTCCTCGGCTACCGCACGCAGCAGCTCGGGCGCGAGCCCGAGGGATGTAAATGGCATTTCTGAAATCTCTTCCTTTCCGGAAGCACACACACGCACGCCGCCAGTGGCTCATGCCACTGCGCTACAGCGTCACTCTCGTTGTGAACCTGGGGAATGAGACCGGGCGTGTGTTCAGCGCCGGAACCCGCTCCTGAGCGGGACCGTCCTACGGAAGGATGCCAGCTCTTGGTTCGGAGAGAACCGTAACTACGTCACGCTGCGACGTCAAGTGAGAGCGTTTGACGGGAGCGTCGCGCAGAGGGCGTAACCCGTTCCCACGCCTCCGCGTGACGCTGTCGTGGCACGTCGTCATGCACGCCTCTACCTGACGCCTTTCGGGTGTCTAGCCGCAGTTGACAAATCCGGCCCCCCCAGCGATGTTCCGGCGCGCGATAAGAACCAGAGACTGTTCCGAGGACCTGGGCTACCGCCCGTGGTCCTCTTCGTGTTTCTGGCGGGCTCTCGCGCCGAAGAAAAGAGGCCGGATGGAAGTGACGCTGGGCGACAACGACCGACTGGACTACGTCCTGAAGAAGTTCCGCCGCCAGATCACCCGAGCCGGACTGTTCCAGGACATGAAGCGGAAGCGCTTCTACGAGAGTCCGAGCGCTCAACGTCGGCGGAAGGACAAGGCAGCGGCGCGCCGCAAGGTGAAGTCCGCTCGCCGCCGCGAACACCATTAAGTCAGGAGTACAGCAGATGGCACGCATCACCGGTATCGTGAAGTGGTTCAACGACGCGAAGGGTTTCGGTTTCATCACGCCCGAGAACGGCGAGAAGGACTGCTTCGTGCACCACACCGCGATCCAGGCGGACGGGTTCAAGACGCTGGCCGAGGGCCAGCGCGTTGAGTTCGACGTCGTCCAGGGTCAGAAGGGTCCGGCGGCGCAGAACGTCGTCAAGCTCTAAAGCCCGCGGGTCCGCCTAAACGAACGGCGCCGTCCCACTGGGACCGGCGCCGTTTGCGTTTCCCACCGAGTCGGGGTTAGCGCAGCACGATCCGCATCGCCCGCGTCTCGAGCTCGATGTCCCAGAAGACGATGCGGTTGCGCACGAAGTCTTCGCAGTCCGCCACCGTGATCGTGTCGGCCGAGGCGTCGAGGAACTCGAGCAGCCGCATCCGCATGTCGAGATAAGACCGTCCCTCGCGCGTCGCCGCTACCCGCATCCCCACTTCGTCCTCGAGCCGCCGGTTCACGAAGCCCTGCGCGACCTCGAGCAGCCGCCCGACGATCAGGTGCTCGAGCGCCGGCCCGTCGGGCTTGGCGAGGTGGCGGGCGAGCACCCGCGCCTTCGCCGGCTCGCACAACTCGAGCACGAGCTTCCACACGCCCGGGTCCGGCCGCCGGCGCCCGCCCCGCTCGGCCGAGCGCTCGACCCGCGCGCACGTGGGCAGGTCGTTGCGGTGCAGCCGAAGAAACCGCGCCATGGGCGCGTACAGATCGATCCGGCCCGGCGCGGGGGGCCTCCGCCGACCCGCCACGATATCCACGATGTAGTCTTCTGACACCTGGACTGCCTCCGCCAGCTCGCGCGGCGTGCGCTTGAGCTCGCGCAACCGGCGACGCACGAGTTGACCGACCTTGACGGGGTGCTTGAGCGGTACGGCTGCAGGCATCAGGACTCCTCTCGCAGGGCAGGACATATGAAACGCCCGCGGAGTGCGTCGGCGGGTGGCACGCCGCGGGCGATCGAACGGCCTAAATATCGCTAAAATCGGGTCTTAATGGTACCCCTCGGGGGTCTTGGGGCCGGTTTCTCCCCGTTTCCGGACCAGCGCCACCGTGCCTACCACGATGATGGCCGCAAAGCTGAACCACTGAATGGCATAGGAAAGATGCGGCCCGTTGGACAGCTCGAGGGGGGGCCAGCGCCGCAGTGCGACGGACTGCCTGAGGGACGGACTGTCGGACGGCACCTGTTGCAGTACGAACGGCAGGAGGGGGTACGGCAGCGCGGTACGAAGTACAGCGGGGTCCACGTCCCCGCGGGCGCGCGGCGCGGCCATGCCCAGCCCGAGCACATCCGCCGTGTCCGCTTCACGGTATGCTCGCTGGTCCACGTGGTAGGCGTCCGGCGAGAGTGCCCACCCCCGGTCCACCAGCACCGCCGCGCCGTCCGCCAGCCTGAGCGGGGTGATCAACGCCACGCCGGGCAGGCCTTCGTAGGTGCGGGCGCGCCACACCTGCTCGTGCGCATAGTCGAACACGCCGTGGGCGTGGAGCCGGCGATCCCGTGCCGTGTCCGGCGCCAGCGCGCCCGTGACGTCGAGGGGCGGGCGCGCTCGCGCGGCGCGGATGGCGCTGTTCCGGTCCTGGCGTTGCCGCAGCCGGTCGAGCTGCCACAGGCCGAGCCGGACGCACCCGATGGCGACGGCGAGCGCGACCAGCACGCCCCCCACGTCGCGCGGCGCGAGCTTCACAGGCCGCTAGAGGAGCAGCGCCAGCTTGGCGGCGCGCGATAACCGTCGCAGCGCGGCCTCCCGCCGCAGCGCCGCGGACCGGGTGGGCTGGCGTTCGTGGTAGACGAGGCGTACCGGACGGCGAGAGCGGGTATAGGCGCTCGCCGTTCCCCCGGTATGGCGGAGCAGACGCTGCGGGAGGTTGTTCGTGATGCCGGTGTAGAGCGAGTCGTCGCGACAGCGAAGCATGTAGACGATCCACACGCTGGCCGCTTCCCCCTTCCCCATTCCCTGCCTATTCCAACTGCGCGGCGAGCGTGATCTGGGGGATCCCCTTCAGGGCCCGTGACACCGGGCACCCGGTCTTCGCCTCCTCGGCGGCCTTCTGGAATCCGGCCTGATCGAGCCCCGGCACCTTCCCCCGCACCCGCAGCTCCATCTTGGTGATGGTGGGAGTGCCGTTCACCATCTCCAGCGTGCAGGCGGCGTCCGTCTGGACCCGGGTGGCGGGCTTGCCCGCCTTCTCGAGCCCCGCCGAGAGGGCCATGCTGAAGCAGGCGGCGTGCGCGGCGGCGATCAACTCCTCGGGGTTGGTGCCTTTCTTTCCTTCGAAGCGGGTCGCGAAGGTATAGGGTCCGGTGAAGGCGCCGCTCGCCGCTTTGAAGCTGCCCTTGCCGTCCTTGAGCTTCCCTTCCCACACCGCGGACGCTTGGCTCGTTGGCATCGGAATGCTCCGACGTTGTTGGGGTCGCGCAGTAATCTGGCGGGGCGGTGCGCAGGACGCTACGCTTGAGGGCCGCCGGTGTTGCCGCGTGTAACCTGGAGGAAGGAGTCGAACGATGGCCACGAAACGGAAATCCAAGCGCCCCGCGCGCCCGAAGAGCGCCGCCTCCAAGCGGCCCCCCCGCTCCCGCCCGCCGCGCCAGCAGCCCGAATCGTTGCGGCTGCGCTCCATCGCGGCGTCGTTCACCGTCAACGATCTGCAACGCAGCGTGGCGTGGTACCGGGACGTGCTCGGCTTCACACCGGGTGAGCGCTGGGAAACCAACGGCGGCGGGCTGCGCGGCATGCAGATGAAGGCCGGCGCCTGCGACATCATGCTGGGCCAGGACGACTTCGCGAAGGGACGCGACCGGAAGAAGGGTGAGGGATTTCGGCTCTGGGCGTCGACCGCGCAAGACATCAGCGCGGTCGCAGCGCGGGTCAAGGCCACCGGCTGGCCGCTCGACCGCGAGCCGTCCGAGACTCCCTGGGGCGATTGGGCGTTCGCCGTTTCCGACCCCGACGGCTTCAAGATCACGTTCATCCAGGAGTAGCACCGCCGATGCTGCACGTCGTCGCCGCCCTCGCCCTCGCGGCCCAGGCGCAGGTCACGAGCGACACCTCACCGTTCCGGTCGTTGCCCCTCCCGCCGCCCAGCCGGGTCCGCAGCGCCTCGGGCGCGCCGGGGCCCGACTATTGGCAGCAGCGCGCTGACTACCTGATCCACGCGACGCTCGACACCGCCACTCAGACGATTCACGGGACGGAGCGAATCCATTACGTAAACCACTCCCCCGATCCCCTGGCATTCGTGTGGGTGCAGATCGAGCAGAACATCTTCGCGCCCAACAGCATCACCTACGTGCTCAACCAGCCGCCGCTCCACTTCGCGGGCGGCGCGGTGTTCGACTTCACCGGCAAGGGGTTCATCGGCGGCATCACGATCGAGCGCTTTGCTGCGGGGGGGAGACAGCTCAAGCGCACCGAGTACGGCACGATGATGCGCGTCGAGCTGTCCCGCCCGCTGGCGCAGCGCGGCGCGATCGACTTCGACGTCGCGTGGCGCTTCCCAGTGCCGCCGTACGGCGGGGGCCGCATGGGGCGGATCGGCTCGCACCTGTACGAGATCGGCCAGTGGTACCCGCGCATGGTCGTGTACGACGACGTGCACGGCTGGAATCCTCTCCCTTACATCGGCGCGGGCGAGTTCTACCTCGAGTACGGCGACTACGACGTGACGCTGACGTTGCCCGCGGGGTTCGTCCTCGCGGCCACGGGGACGGTGGTGAATCCGGCTCGGGTCTGGACGCCGACCGTGCGGGCACGGCTGGCGCGGGCTCGGGCGTCCGCTGCGTCCGTGCCGATCATCACGAAGGCGGAGGCCGAGGCGAACGGCGCGAAGCGGGTGCCGGGCACCAAGACCTGGCATCTGCGCGCCCAGCAGGTGCGCGACGTCGCGTGGGCCGCGTCACCTGACTTCCGCTGGGACGCGTCGGGGTGGAACGGCATCCTGATCCAGACCCTATATCGGCCCGGCGCCACCCCGTGGGAAGAAGCCAACAAGATGGCGTGGTTCACGATCAAGCACTTCAGCGAGACGTGGGGGATGTACCCCTGGCCGCAGGCGACCACGGTGGAAGGACTCGTCGAGGGCATGGAGTATCCCATGCTCACCTTCGTACCGTCGATCGAGAAGCGGGAAGACCAGTTCTGGGTGCTCACGCACGAGTTCGGGCACGAGTGGTTCCCGATGATGGTCGGCTCCGACGAGCGGCGCTATCCGTGGATGGACGAAGGGTTCAACACGTTCATCGACTACGGCTCGGCCGAAGGCTATTTCCGGGGTACGGCCTACGGTGACACGGTCCGGCGCGAGCTGCTCAGCGCCGCCCAGATTTCGGCCGTCCCCGGCAACGAGCAGCCGCTCATCGACAAGCCGGTGGAGCAACGCGACCTCGCGTGGGCGGCGTATCAGAAGCCCGCGCTGATGCTCACCGTGCTGCGCGACGCGGTGCTCGGCAAGGACACCTTCGAGCGCGCGCTCCGAGAGTACGTCGCGCGCTGGAAGTTCAAGCACCCGCAGCCCGTCGATTTCTTCCGCACGTTCGAGAACGTCGCCGGGAGAGACCTCGACTGGTTCTGGCGCGAGTGGGTGTACACCACGGCGCGGCTCGACCAAGCGGTGGACTCGGTGCGTATCGCGGGCGATACCACGCTCATCTCCCTGTCGAATCGGGGCCAGATGGTGCTGCCGGTGACGCTGGAGCTGCGGTTCGCCGATGGGACGAGCGAGACGCGCGCCTACCCGATCGAGCTGTGGAACCTGGGCAACAAGGCGACGGCGCGCGTGGGGACGGCCAAACCGGTCGTGAGCGTGGAGGTGGACCCGAAACAGATCTATCCCGACGTCGACCGCGCGAACAATCGGTGGCCGCGGTAGCGGCCCGGCCGCTGCGCGTCGCGCTACTGACGTCGGCGCGCGAGTGGCGTGGGTCGGGCGTGAGTCTCTCGCACATCGCGCATGGCCTGGCCGCGAGCGGACATACGGTGCAACTGCTCTCGACGACGCCGCCGGTGACCGCGGGGTTCGCTGCCACCGGGCTGCCGGTGGAAGAGCTGCCGATCCACGACACCGGCCTCGCCGAAGCGCGACGGCTGACGCGGGCGTTGGCGGCGCTGCGAACCGACGTGCTGGTCGCCGAGACACCTCGCGATGTCCGATTGGGCGCCCTCGCGTCACTCGCGCGCCGGTTCGCGCTCGTGTACTCCTACAACGTCAACCGCGCCGTGCCGCCGCGCGACCCGATCATGCGCCTCGCGTATCGGCGCGTACGCCTCACGATCTTCCGGACCCACACGGGCGAGCGCGAGGTCCTGGCGGACGCGCCGTTCATGGGGCGGCCCCCGCGTCGCGTGATCCACGAGGCGGTGGACGTCGCGCTGTTTCGGCCGGACGCGGCGGCGGGCCGCGCCTTCCGCGCACGACACGGCTTGGGCGACCGACCGTTCCTGCTCGCCGCGGGCGCGCTCGAGCGGGAGAAGCGGTACGACTGGATGTTGGATGCGCTCGCCCGACTGGGACCCAGCGCTCCACCGCTCGTGATCCGCGGCAGCGGCTCGCTCGAGTCGGCGGTCCGGACGCGGGCCGAGCGCCTCGGGGTGGAGGTGCGGCTGCTCGGATTCCTGCCGGCGGAGCAGCTCGCCGCCGCCTACAACGCCGCGAGCTGCTTTGTGCACGCGTGCCACGTCGAGACGTTCGGACTGACCGTGGCGGAAGCGATGGCGTGCGGCCGCCCGGTGGTCGCGGTGGCGAGCGGTGCCCTCCCCGAGGTGGTGGGCGGGGCCGGGGTGCTGGCACCGCCGCATGATCCGGCGGCGTTCGCCGCGGCGGTGCGCGACCTGCTCGCCGATCCGGGACGGGCGGCCGCCATCGGCGCGGCGGCGCGCGACCGCGCGCTCACAGCGTTCTCGATGGAACGCATGGGACGCGAGTACAGCGAGGCCCTGGAAGGGCTCGGTGTGGGAGGGAGCCCCCTGAGCTAGTGCAGGCCGCCGCCACCCGCGAGCTGCTTCACCACCTCCCCGATCACCGCCTTCGCGTCTCCGAACAGCATCCAGGTGTTGTCGAGCACGTACAGCTCGTTGTCGATCCCGGCGAACCCGGGGTTCTTGCTGCGCTTGATGGCCAACACCGCCCTGGCCTTGTCCGCGTCGATGATCGGCATGCCGTAGATGGGCGTGTCCTTCTTGTAGCGCGCGGCTGGATTGACCACGTCGTTCGCTCCGATCACGAGCGCCACGTCGCACTGCGGCATTTCGGGATTGATCTCGTCCATCTCGACCAGTGCCGTGTACGGGATATTCGCTTCCGCGAGCAGCACGTTCATGTGACCCGGCATTCGCCCGGCCACGGGATGGATGGCGAACTTGACCGTGATCCCCCGCTTGGTCAGCTGGTCGTACAGCTCGCGTACCTTGTGCTGGGCCTGTGCCACCGCCATGCCGTAGCCTGGGATAATGACGACGAGGCTCGCCTGCTCGAGCAACTGCGCCGCCCCCTCGACCGTTTCCTGCTTCCACTCCTTCTGTTCCCCGATCGCCGCGGTCTTCTGCACCGTGCCGAACGCCCCGAACAGGACGTTGGTGAACGAGCGATTCATGGCGCGGCACATGATGATCGAGAGAATCAGGCCGCTCGAGCCATCGAGCGCGCCCGCCGTCACGAGGAGCTTGTTGTTGAGCACGAACCCCATCGCGACGGCCGAGAGGCCGGCGTACGAGTTCAGGATGGAAATGACGGTCGGCATGTCCGCGCCGCCGATCGGGATGATCAACAGCACCCCGAACAGCACGGCGAGCCCGACGATCACATAGAAGGCGTGGCCCGACCATGGCGCCGTGGGGTGCAGCACCACGACCACCCCCAACCCGACGGCGACCACCAGCACCCCGATGTTGACCACGTTCTGTCCCGGGTAGGTGACCGGCCGCTGCGGGATCCACTTGACCTCCTGCAACTTGCCCGCAGCCATCAGGCTTCCCGTGAACGTCAGGAACCCGAGGATCACCTCGGCGACGATGGCGCTCATCCGGAACGCCGTGAGCTCCGCCGGATTTTCGCCCAACCCGAGGAAGTACTCGGCGGTGCCAACCAGCCCCGCGGCGAGCCCGCCGAACGCGTGCGAGAGGGCGGTCCGCTGCGGCACGGCCGTGAGCGGCACCTGTGACAGCGGAACACCCACGATGAACCCGGCGACGATCGCCACGACGATCCAACCGTGGTGGATGATCTGCGGCTGGACCCACGTCGCCACGACGGCCACCAGCATCCCAGTCACACCCGCCACGACGCCCCGCCGGGCCGTCTTCGGGTCGTTCATCCAATACAGCGAGAAGATGAACAGTGCCGTCGCGAAGACGGCCGCGAACTGGGCGACGGCGTACATCATTGCTTCTTGAACATCTTCAGCATCCGGTCCGTGATCAGGAACCCGCTGACGATGTTGGTCATGGAGGCGAACAGCGCGACGGCTCCGATGATGCGAATCGTCCGCGGGTAGTCGGCACCGGTGACGACGATCGACCCGACCACGGCGATGGCCGAGATCGCGTTCGTGAGGGACATGAGCGGCGTATAGAGCAGCCGGGAGACTCGCCGGATCACCCCCAGTCCGATGAACGTCGCAAGCACAAACACGAACAGCATCGACCAGTAGTCGACCGCCACAGGCTCGGCCGGCACAGCCTGGGTCGCCATCAAGCTGTCGATCATGTCTTGCGTATCTCCCCGGCGTGGGTGACGCAGGTATCGCGAATGATCTCGTCGTCGAAATCCACGACGAGCTTGCCGTCTCGTGTGACGTGCAACAGAAAACTGGAGACGTTCCTCGCGTACATCTGGCTCGCGTGATACGGCAGGGTGCTCGGCAAATTGACCGGCCCGAGAATCCGGACGCCGTTGTGGATCACGTCGTTGCCGGCTTGCGACAGCTCGCAGTTGCCGCCCGTCTCGACCGCCAGATCCACGATCACCGCGCCCAGCCGCATTCCCCGCACCGCCTCGGCGGTGATCAGGATCGGCGCCCGCTTGCCCGGGATCGCGGCCGTCGTGACCACGACGTCCGCGTCTTTCACGTGCTGTGCGATGAATGCCAGCTCCCGGCGGTGGGTCTCGTCGGAGAGCTCCTTGGCGTACCCGCCCGCCGTCTCGGCGTGCTCGCCGATCTCCATCTCCAGGAACTTCGCTCCCAGGCTCTCGACCTGCTCCTTCACCGCTGGACGCACGTCGAATGCGGACACCACGGCGCCGAGCCGGCGTGCGGTGGCGATCGCTTGGAGTCCTGCCACCCCGGCGCCCAGCACCAGCACCCTGGCGGGCGTCAGGGTCCCGGCCGCGGTGACGAGCATCGGAAAGAGCCGGCCCGTCGCCACGGCGGCTAGCAGGACGGCCTTGTACCCGGCGACAGTCGCCTGCGACGACAGCACATCCATCGCCTGCGCGCGCGTGATGCGGGGGAGGAGGGCGAGGCTGAACGCCGTCACCTTGCGGGCTGCGAGCTGCGACACGGTCTCCCGCTCGGCCGAGGGCTGGAACGACGCGACGAGCGCGGCCCCTTCGCGGCACCGGCGGGTCTCTTCGATGGATGGCGGCTGGACTTTAAGGACCACGTCGCTCTGACCGAACACCTCAGCCGCCGCGACCAGTGTGGCCCCTGCCGTGCCGTAGGATTCATCGCCGAACGACGCGGCCTCACCCGCGCCGCGCTCGACCAGGACCGCCCAGCCGGATTTCGCGAGCCGGCCGGCGACCTCCGGCGTCAGCGCCACACGGCGCTCGTTGGCCGCGGTCTCTTTCGGGACCCCGATATTCATGAAGCCTCAAGCTGGTAATCGTGAATGACAACGTCATCCGTCGTCCGTAATCCGTCGTCCGTGGGCCACGGGGACTTACGGACGACGGACGACGGACAACGGATGACGTTCTAGCCTTTCGGCAAGCTCCCCCGCTCCCGCGCCTGGGCGAGCAACCGCTCCGCGAAGTCCAGTCGTTCGGCGAGCTCGTTGACCTGCGACTCGAGCATCTCCATGCGGCTGTCGAGCTCCTCGACCCGACGTAGCGACCGCGGCGCCCCGCTCTCGGCTTCTCCCACCTCCCAGCGGACCACGCGACGTCCGTCGCCGTCGGAAAAATCACCGGCGGCGAGGACGACGACGTCGTAGAGGTACCAGATTCCGCAACCGCCGAGGGTGAGGCACATCAGGACGCCGCTCTGCACCCGACCGGTGTAGAAGCGGTGCAGGCCGAACATGCCGCCCACCACCGCGAGCCCCAACGCCACGCCGCGCGAGCGCTCGGACACGTTGGCTTGGTGCCGCGGAGGCTCCCCCGTATCGTAACGCAGCGGCGTGCCGGCGGTCATGTCACGCGCGGGAGGCCGCGTCCACGAGCGCGTCGAGCTGCGGGCGGGACAGGACGCCTGCCTGCCGGCCGACGGCGCGGCCCTTCCGGAAGACGATCAGGGTGGGGATGGCGCGGATGTCGAGCCGCTGCGCCGTGGCCTGATTGCGGTCGGTGTCGAGCTTGGTGACCAGCACCTCGCCGGCGCGGTCGTGCGCAAACGCGTCGAGGATCGGCGCCATGATCTTGCAGGGGCCGCACCAGTCGGCATAGCAATCCATCACCACCGGCACGTCGGTGTCGGTGGTGACGCGCTCGAAGGTGGCATCGGTGACGGCAATCGGGCGGTCGAGTAGAATCGGCCGCTTGCATTCCCCACACCGCGGGCGGTCGCCGAGCCGCCCGAGATCCACGCGGTTCAGCGTGGAGCAAAACGGACACGCAACCGTGGCTTTCTTGTGGAGTTCCGTCACGGACACCGGTGGCTCACCTCCGCTTCGAATGTAGCGCCTCGACGGTTTCCACGACGGCCTCCGCCTCGATCTCGACCAGCATCTCCGGGGCCACGAGCGCGCTGACGGCCACCATGGTACTCGCCGGCCGAATGTCGCGGAAGACCTCGCCGTGTGCCCGGCCGACCTCGCGCCAGTGGGCGATGTTGGTGAGGTACACGCGCGTGCGCACGACGTGGTGGAGCGTGGCGCCGGCCTGCGCGAGAGCGTGCTCGATGTTGCGCAGCGCCTGCACCGCTTGGGCATAGGGGTCGCCCACGCCGACGATGCCGCCGTCCGGCCCGGTGGCGGTCGTGCCCGCCACGTGCACCGTCGAGCCCACGCGCACCGCCCGGGAGTAACCCACGATCGGCTCCCAGGGCGCCCCGCTCGAG